>CDZB01052240.1_pt1 | contig 54230 bp, 57 predicted proteins | sample 554961 | NCBI WGS metagenome assembly CDZB01 (sample SAMEA3182106, study PRJEB8094) | gut metagenome | biome: human; feature: gut; material: Stool; isolation source: human stools | place: Canada | collected 2013-02-26 | reverse complement strand
CCTCCTTATTTCGCTTTCGCGTATTCTCTGAACTCTTCCTCGCGGGCTGCGCGCAGCTCCGTAACGGTGCCGTCTTTCAGCTCGGGAGAATCTGCCTGCACCTTGCGGCGAGCCCTTGTAATGCTCTCCATTTGCCGCAGGCTTCCGTCTGCCGCAAGCTCCGCAAACGACCTTGATGTGTCGATCCCCATGCGCTCGAAACAGCCCATGAGGAGAGCCGTGTCGCTCTTTCTTGCCGCCTCGTTCTCCGTGAGCTCCGCGCGGACGATTGATTCCAACCTTTTCAAGCGTTTCATGTCGTGCCTCCTTTACGCCGATTTCTGCGCATTTGCGAGATAATCTCTGATAAGCTGCCTTACGAGGGTGCTCATCGAAAGCTCTTTCTCTGCGGCGAGCTTTTTCAGTTCCTCGTGGGTAGCAGGCGAAAGACACACTCCGAGATAAACCACGTCTTTCTTCTTGCCCATAAGCAATACCTCCGTAAAACAAAAAATAGGTCTGCCAAGTTAAGGCAGACCTACTATCAAGCCGTTTTATGAGAGATAAAAAAATAGGCTTGCCTCAACTCGCAAACCTATTGTAGAATAACATTTGTGATTTGTCAATCGTTTTTTAGTAACTTTTCCAAAATTTCTAAAATTTTTTTGGTACTGCTGTTTTGGGCATGAAAATAGCCCCCTCTCGGGAGCCTGACCTCATAGATGACTTCGCAATGTCCATGTTTTATAAGCGAATGGGTAGCAAGAAACTCCCCTACCCGTCCTGTGCAGGGGCTTTATGCTCTCCATGTGAGCCCTATGCGGCTTTCTGCTTGATAAACCGCACGCGCGGGACGTCCGTTTGTCCTGCTTTCAGAACAGCCATGAGGTCGGCTCTCTTTTGCAGCGGCGTAAACCACACTCGTTTTCCCTCTCTGTTCCTCAACGAGGAGTGCGGGCGATTGTTGTATCTGATGTTCCATTCTGCCATTTTCTCTTTGAGCTCATCATAGGTCTCAAAGGTCATTGTCCTGTAAAAGTTCTCCCCGTCGGTACGGTGGGATCGCTCCACTTTCCCGTTGTGGCGCGGCGTGTATGCCCTGATAAGCTGATGTTTAATTCGCAGCTTGCCGAGCAGCTCGTCCAAGATGTGTACTTTCTTGCAGTCTTTGCGGTTTGTGAACTCGCCGCCGTTGTCCGTCTGAATGATGTGCGGGAGATACCCGAAGTAAACAATCGCGCGCTTCACGAAGTCCGCTGTCGCCCGTGCAGACAGTTCGGGGTAAGGGTATAAAAACCGTTCGCGCGTCGTCTCGTCAATCATCGTGTACTGATAAAAACGTGCATTGCCCGCCTCCAACCGCTCTTTTGCCGCGCCCCTGAAACACTCCCGTGGAACGTACTTGACGTCCATTTGCATTTTGACACCGAACATCTCGGGCGTCTCGTAAGGCTGCGGCTCGTACTTTTCGATCTGCTCTTTCGGACGAATACCGCTCTTGACAACATAGCGGTAAAAGCCGTAGTACGTCCTCGAATAGGCATACTTTTGCCGCAGAACGCCGAGAGCCTCTGCATAGCTGATATTCGGCTGCTCCTCAAAGAGCTTTCGTATGTATTCCTGCTCCTCTTTGGTGTGCGCGTTCGGGTGCGGCGTATGCGGGCGGCTCGACTTGTTCTGCAAACTCTCCCGCGTGCCGTCATATCGCTTTTTCCAGCGATACAGCGTCTGCTCCGTGCATTTCACCTTTCTTGCCACGCAGAGAACGTCCTCGTGGTCTCCGAGCCACATTTTGAGAGCTCGCTCTTTTTCTCGAATAGTGAATCTTACTCCCCTGCTCATCTTTCGTTCCTCCTCTCGTGTAAAGTGTCTTTCAGTTATAGCACACTTTTCAGCCGATTTCAAGCGTTTATCGAAAGTCCTAAATGCTTGCAGGTGCGTTCTCGGTAAAACCGAGAAAAAATTTTTTCAAAAAAGGAAAACCGACTGACCGACCGACATTCTCCCCCTGTAACCCCCTCATAGCTTGTAGTCTGTCAGTCAGTATGATCTTTCTTTTATATTTCTCTTTCTATTTGATTTTGATTTTATTTTATTTTTATTTGCATAATTTTGCATTGCATTTGCATAGCAAACCGTATGCACGAGCTTTGCATTTGCTATGCACTTGCATTGCATTTGCATACTGTTTGCATAAGGAAAAACCGCCCTTTCCGAGCGGTTTTCTTTGCGCTATTTCCGATGAAAAAATCGTCTGAACAGCCTCCGTATTCCAAGCGTGATTGCGATACAGAGAGGTATCAGCGGCGTAAGCGGCAGAGCCCAAAACGCCATATATGCGGAGGAATACGTCATGTGCCACGGGTTGCCTGTAATGAAGTACAGGAGCCACCCCGCCCACATCGGAGATGTCATGACGGCATACACGACAGCGAAGATGAGCCAATTCCGCCAATCTTTCAGCGCGGAGCCGATATACTTGATGAGCCTGACCGCCCAATCATACAGCCGCAGTGTCCACGACATCGGCGGTTTTGGCTGCCTCCAAAGCGGGAGCAGCAGGCGCGGCGGTTTTCTGTTCATTTTCATCTGCGACCTCCGCCACCTCCACGAGCGGCTTTGGCGTCGGGTTTTCCTCGACGTAGTGTATAAGCTGCCGCATGAGGTCAACCTGATCGTTGATATAATTCACGGTATGCACGATAATATTCTCATATCCGTTCTTATATCCCGTAAAGCCGTTGAGCACAACAGGGAAGAGCTTTAATATACACTCCGCGAAAGTTCCCCATGTCAGGTTTGCTTTCGGATTCAGCGTGATTACAGTCATGAGGATCGCCAAGCCGAAAGTCAAAAAGAATTTCATGGCATACCCTGCCCTGCGCCTTTTTTCAGGCTCAACACCGAGAGGGCTCCTGCGGGCAGAGCCTCTGCCGCGTTTCAAAATCATCTCGGGAGTGAGCTTTATCGGCTTGACTTTGTTCGCGGCAAGAATCGCCTCTATTTGCGATTTTGAAAGAGACGTTATCTGTTCGAGCTCGACTTTATCTCTCCCTACATACTGCTCCTGATAAACGGAAAACTCTATGCCTACCTCTGTAAGCAGGGAGTTCCGCGCATTCCGCAATTCTTCTTCTATGTAATATCGACAAAATTCAGGCAATCGTCCGTGCATTTTTCTGTCAATGATTTCTCGTTTCAGGAGGTCGTACTGACTTTTTGACGAAAGATATATCTCACTCCGCCTCCCTGCTCGAATGCCGCTTCCCGATCCGTTTACATACATCGCATAAGAGCAGAACAGGAACACGAAAAACGAGAGACCAAGTATAGCCCAATCGAACGCGGTCATTATACTGACATCTGTCGTAGATACGACAATGGCAACAAAGATAATGAACGTGCCGACGGCGGTGCCTGCGTAGTTCATCGCGCCACGCAAGATTTTCTTTTTTGTTCCCGTCGTTTTCTCGATAACATCGTCGAGCCGCTTATTCTCGCCCCGCTCATGGACATTGTTCTGCTTTATCGGCTCCATTATGTACTACCCCCGTTCCCGTCCCCGTCTCCTTGATTTTTCGGCGGGTCATATTTATCACCGATTTTATACAGCCCTGCGCCGATTACATTTGCGAGCGCGCCGATTGCACAGATCACAAGCATTTCGTCTATGATTGCCCGCAGCGCGATGAGTGCAACGAAGATGACGCACCACATCACCCATGCAGACGGCGACTTAAAATAAGCCTTGATCTGCTTGAAAAACGGAATGGCAGAAAGGAACGCGAAAAGAACGAACAAGCCCGACACGGTAGCCCCTGCGCTCCTATCCACCCACACAGGGAATTGCGATATTGTAGCCGCGAGAGGAGCCCCGACATCGAGAACAAGCGCAGAGATTTTGAGTATCTTCCCTTTCGTTGTTCTTTGCATGGCTTACCCCTCCTTATTTTCGACCACCTCTGCCGTTTCCTCCGCTGTTTCCGCAGGCTCGGCAATTTCTTTGAGCTTGTCCTCGTCTCCGACGAGTTTCAGAACGTCTGCATATTTCAGGTTTACAAGGTCTTTTACGCCCTGCGGAATATTTTTCGAGTTCGCATAGACCGTTGTCATGATTTCAAGGATTGCCTTTGTTTGCGCGAACGCGGCGATCATGGTCTTGTACCGCTCCTGCTCCGTCGCGTCAAAGTTGTTGAGGGCTTTCTCAAAACGGTTATATCCCTCAATGAGCTCGTTCGTTACGCTGACAACATTCCTCTGCGACGTTTCCGTGTTCGTTACGCCGTCCTTGACCGTCAGAATGTCCGCCCCGATAGCGGCGAGCTTCTTTTTCTGCTTCACCTTTTGCGCGATCAGGAAACCGACGAGAACGATGTCGCCGACGACGGTCAAAATTTCTGCGACGTTCGCCTGCGCCCATTCCCATATCCTACCAAAGAATGTAGGCGCACCCTCGGGCGCATTGTCTCCCTCGGGAACTTCCTGCACGATTTCCGTTTCCTCTTGCGGCAGTTCTTCCGCATGAGCGACCGCGGGCGATCCCGCCGCAATAAGGCACACGGTAACGCACAAAACGAACACGAGAACGGCGCAAAGCACGCAGCGGAAAAGCAGCTTTTTCGACTTAATCATTGCTGATACCTCCTATATGATGTCGTACCCTTCAAGCAGCTTGTTGAGTTTTGTTTCAAGCTCCGCGTATTTGTCCGAGAGTTCTCTGTTCGCCGCCGCAAGGTCTGAAACGTCCTCTTGCAGCTCCGCGATTTTCTTTTGCATATCCATGTCATCGGGATAGATGAGCACGCCTCTGCATTCTTTGATACGCATTGCGCAAAAGCCCTCACAGAACCACCGCTGCGCCCGCACAGAGCCGTCAAGCACGGCGACCGTAACCTTTATCGAGCCGTCCAACCAATCGCTCTCAATGCCGCACAGACCGTCAGACAGAGCCCTGTACGCGCTCTCCCCGTCGCTGCGTTCAAAGATAGCTGTTGCCTTGTTGGGCGCACCCGTGAATGATATGTACAGCATATCGCCGATGAGCTCGGGTGTCCTCGTCAGAATCACTCCTCCATTGCCGTTGAGTAACTTGTATTCCATTTTCATCTCCCTGCTCCTTTTTGTGTCTGTCTTTTTTCGCCGTTCAGCCATGCCGCCGTCAGGCGGCGGACTTCGGCGGCTCTCCCGCAAAGATTGCCCCGAGCTTCCTCGTTGCAAATACTATCGGACAGTCCCGCAAGCACGCGACAGCCAACGATTGCCTCGCGTTGAAAACGCTGCCTTTCAGCGCGTTCGTTTGCGTCGGATAAGCTGCACTCATCGGCTCTGATAAGATTTTTGTATATCTCCGCTGCGGTGCAGACAATGAGCTCGTTCCCCCTTTGTTTGTCCGCACAAGCACAAACAAGTGCTCGTGCCTTTGCGATTGACGCATTCATTGCATACCTCTAATTATAATTCGCTATCAACTTTACAACAAAGTTTCCCACGCCTGCGCGTATTCTTCGGGATTGTATACCGTATCGGAAACGCATTTATATGTTTTCCCGTCCGTGTATATCATGTATTCTCCCGCATGGTACATATCCGTCGTGCCGTACTGCGGCTTTACCCAAAGCCTTGCCGTTTGCTTGCTCTTGCCGTGCAACGGCCGCCAGAAGTTTGCCCATGTCTGCGGATTGTCGGGCGTGATGTCGGGATATACGGCGTTGTCGTGCGCCGTATGGCATTCCCACGTCTGCCCCGCGTTGTTACGGATGTCCCCTGCTTCGTATTTGCCGAGCGCCCATTGTTCATACAGCCCCGATACGGCGATCTTTGTATCGTCGTCCGAAAGCGGCGTCGTTTTGAGCATTGTGCGGAGCAATGCCGCCGCCGACTTGTTCTCGTCGGGGATATATTTTTTGTTCAGCGTGGCGGCTTCAAGCTCTGCCTGCTGTTTCAGGGCGACGAACTTTCCGTCCTCTATTTTGTAAGCGGATTCGTCCTGACTGTAAAGTTCCCAAACGCCGTCATCGATCGTGTCCGTCGCACGTCCGTCAAAATCGTGCCCCTCGTACGGCGCATATATTTCATTGTCGATAATGTAATACATTTCCTTGTCTCCTTTACGCATCGTTTGTCAGATAGGTACATCCTATATATATGGTTTGCGACACAAGATTCCCCGTTTGGGGACGAAGTATTATCTGCCCCGAAGTATTTACATAAACGGTAAACACCGTCCCGTCGGGCCCTATCCCGACACAATAGTTGTTTTCCGTGTGCGCAGCATGCGGAAGCCCCGTGGCAATCGTATAATTCGTGCCTTTGCTCAATGTCGTTGTCGATTTTAGTGCCAGCGTCCAGCCGACCGTTACGGTATTCCCCGAACGGGCAACGCGCATCCAGTTTGACGTTGTATTTCCGTAAGAAGTGTTGATACGAATAGTATGCGTTACGCCCCTGTAGACAAAATTAAAAGAAGACACGCCGTTCCCTTCCGCCGAACCGGGATACAGATATTCGGTCGTGACGATCTTTGTATCATTTGACGCGTTCGGAACATCGGGTTGACCGTATTCGCCCGTCAAAGCCCAAGAGTTCATATATACTTCAATCGTGCTCGAACCGACGGACGCAACCTCTGCCGTATATAGATACCTTTTTTGTGTGCTGGAAACAACGCATTCCCCAAATACAATACCGCCTACTTTCGGGTCAGGGAATACGCTCGCCGTAGGAAGATTCAAGCCATATCCTGCACTCGGTTCATAGGAAATCTTCTGTACCTCATTGCAAAGAGAGCTGCTCGCGGGCACATCTTTGCGTCCAGCAAGAGTATCCGTTCCGTTATTTACTGGAAGAGATAAATTGAATGGTGTATCGCCAGCATAATTCCCTTGAATGGAATACGGTTTATAGTACGTAGTCAAAGCGGTTGAGGGGGCAGTTGATTCTTGCAAAACTCCTATACCATTTGAATTATAAAATATTTTTTGCCCCTCTATCGTTTGGTCTGACGTTTTATCGACATAGGTTTCGGCTATATTATTTCCGTTTGCGTCCTGTTCGGCTTTCGCGACTATTTTTGTACCATTTAATAAATCATCTATACCTTCTCCCGTGTCTCCTTTTTCGCCCTTAAAATTCGCCGCGACGCTGCCGCACGTTATATTGTCCCCGCTCACCGCCGTGATTTTACGCAGGTCGCCATTCGGGAACACGACGCTATCTCCGACAAGCGGCGTAAGCCCAATCGGTGTAAGCGTCGATTTTGTAATGCTTGTTGCCGAGCTCGCGGTTGAATAGAAAATACCGCCGCCCTGCACACGTCCAAGATTTACCGTTGACATTTGTGCACCTCCTTACTCAAACGTAGCGATGAGCTCTCCGTTTTCGTTCACGGAAAACGTCGGCGTTTTTCCGTCATCTCCCGTATCGCCCTTATCGCCTTTCGGAATCACGAAATTTAATACTGCTGCGCTGTTGCTCCCCACGTTCGTAACCTGCGCCTGCGAACCTGCGACTCCCGTCGATACCGTTCCCACCTGAACGGTTGCAGCCGTCCCTGTATCGCCCTTGTCTCCGTCATCACCTTTGTCGCCCTTCTCTCCTTTTAACCCAGCAAAGTGGAACGCGAAAACCTTGGCGGTATCAGGCCCGCTAGCTGTAACAGTAACGGACGGCGTGCCCGTTGTAGGATCGACTTCTGCCGTAGGAGTTCCGAAGCCCGCCGCAGCTCCCGTATCGCCCGTTTCTCCTTTTTCGCCCCTTTCACCCTTGATACCCTGCGCACCTGAAAGGTCGCATAAAAAGGTGTATGCCGTATCACCTTTGACATAGAGGCGCGCATTTTCTTCGTCGTCCACGTCTCCCGTGTCAATGAGAACAAAGCCGTAAAGCGGAACATTGTCCGTTTCATAGCCTGCGTTCATGGCTGCAACGCTATCGTAGGTTTTCTTGATCTGAAAGCCCTCACCCTGCGCACCCCTAATGTTACCTTTCAAAAGCCATTTGAGCGTGTTATCAACGGGCGAGTATTGATACACATTCCCATTGCTCGTGTTGAGATACATATCGAGCTTGATTGGCACATATCCCGCCGAGGTCAACGCCGTTGCAATCGCTGTATCGGTGTCCGCCGTACCCGTATACCACATAGAGCCCTTTACTCGCCCCAAATTTACTGTCGTTGTAGGCATGGTCTATTTCTCTCCTTAATATTTGATTTTCACCGACAAGCTGCCGTATTCGTCGATTCCGTAATTCACGTCATCGTCTGCCGCGTCAGCCTTTATTTGCAAGAGATTTCCGTTTTCAATCGCAAAACTGTAAACGTCGTCACCCTTTGCACCGATCTTTCCGACGGAATAGAATGAAGCCGAACTCCCGCCCGCAAAATTCAACGTAACCCGCGTCCAAAGAAAATGTCCCTCTTGTACATCAGGAACGGCGGTGAACCACTCCCCCGTTGGAGGAGTTGTCCCACTTACCCCCTCCTGATATTCGATCGCTGTTGAGGATATGCTGTTGTTTTCTGCGGTTTCCGCCGCGTCTTTTGCGTCCTCCGCCGTCTCTTTTGCCGTGCTTATATCCAACGCAAAAGCATTGATGATTGCCTGCAACGAGCTCAAATTCTCCGCTGCGGCGGATCCGTATGCCTGCAAATACTCCGCAAAGTTTCCGTTTTTGAAAGCATCGCAGAGGTCTTGCAGACTGTATTCTTCTGTTTCGTTGGTACTGTCAAGCCCCGTCAGAATCAGCTTGATGTATTCCGCCGCGTTGTCGCCGCTCAATGCGTCCTGAATGGCATTGATTTTGTCGGCGAGCAGCTTGCTTAACTGATCAAACCACAATTTGAGAGCCGTCGGAGACAGCCCGCCAACGCCATACGACGCCGCAGCGTTCGGCTTATCGGCGAGAGATACAACGCCTTTCGATTTCAGCTCGGCAGGTGTTATATTCGTGAGTTTTTTCAGACTCATGTGTATAGCCTCCCTTTAATTTTTGAGCCGTCCGACAACACGGTAGCGGAACGAAACGTAATACAGAGAAAATGGCTTCATGTATTCATCAGAGTAGATGTAATACTGCTTCTCAACCCACTTTTTCTCTTTTTCCTTGATAGCGAACAGGCTCTGTTCTGTCGTGTTGAACGTAAAGTCCGTAAAGTCCATATCGTCGAACGAGAAAAGACTGCTGTTGATACGCGCGATCTGCTCGTAAGCCTTTCTGTTCGTCCTTACCTTGATTTTTGCAGCGGACGAGCTCAATGATTTTGTCTTGATGACCGTCGATTTTTTGATCGTGCTTTTCGTCAGGTGCGGAATGTCGCAGCAGTCCATTTTTGTGGCGCAGCCGCTGTAAATCGTCCGCTCGTCAAAGGTATAATACTGCCTCGGAATTTCTCCCTGACTATTCCGCATATCGAAGTTGAACGAGCAGACGACGCCGTTCTCCGTGCCGAAAAAGATATTGTCAAACATACTCTTGACGGTCGTCGCCTTACGGAATACACCGCCGATATGATTGCCTTTCCCCTCGCACAGGTACGCCTCATATCCCGTCAAATCACCTGTGAAAAAGTCATACACCTCATGCACGGTAAAATACACGCCGAGGGTGTAATTTTCCTCTCCGATCTGAACGGTAACACCCTCATCGAAAACCTCCGTCGTTGCGTTCCCGCTGTCATCGGGCGCGTTCACGACAGTTCCCGTGAGGTCTTTCGTCTCGTTCGTGTCGGCGTAATAAACGGCATTCGCAAGTTTTATCGGCAGCTCGACGATGTTGTCGTCGTTCCCGCAGGTGCAGTATTTCGCGTCCTTTTTGCACTTCGTGCAATAATGCACGGTCGCGCCTTGCAGCTCGTCAAAAATAGAGCTCGAATAGGTGTACTCGGGATATTGCCCGTCATACACGCCCACGCCCTCGATATAGTACCACTCGTATTGTGGAACGCCGATGTCGTGCGTGTACCGCTGCCTGCTGTCCGCCATGAAGATGTTGCCGTCTACGAGCAGAAGCAAATAGCCGTTCCACTCCTCCAAGACCGCCGTCTCCAAATTCATGTTCACGAGCTTTGCGTCAATCAGGCTCGACCTGTGCTCAACCGCGCGCTCATACCGAACGGAGAGCTGCCCGACACCCTCGACGCCGAGGCGGGAAACGAACACAGGATCGTCCAAGAAGTTGATACACGCCCCGAGGCAGCCCGAGCCGCTCAAACCCTGCTGTGCGGGGTAAATGCGCGGCTGTATGTCATTGCCCGAATCGGTCGCCGTATGGAAGTACGTCAAGCCGTCCTGCTGCGTATCGCCTTTGAGCACCATGAGCGTATCTGCAACGACCACCATGCCCGTGATAGGCGATATTCCCACGCCGTCCTGCATATAGTTCAGAACACCGAAGTACGACGGATCGGCAAAGCCCGTGCTATTCCTCCCGCAGTAAAAAACGTGATTCGGATAGCTCGGGTTTCCTGAAAGAAAGACGCGGTTATCGTAGATAGCAGCAAGCGTGCAGTCGGTGATGAGCGTTGCGATGTTGTCCGTCTCCTCTGTTACGCCCGAAACGCTCGTGTACGTCTTTTTCGCCGTTACCTCTATACCCGCGTAAAATTCGGGGTACATGACATTCTCTGCGCCGTCCGCTCCTGCCACCTGCACGACGTCCTGCGGCTTTGAGGGAGCCGTTGTAAACTTGATGACGCCGTTTGCAAGGTCTGCCGTGTAATCGGTACCCGCAGACTTGACGACGCCGTACACCTTGACCTCCGACACCTCGTCAAGCAGGTTTTCATTCAGATAGAAGTCCGTCGTCGTTCCGTCCGCGATAAACGTGTGTTTGAACTTCGGCTGCAACATATTCCGCTGTTCGTATTCGGTGCCGATGTCGGCGTTCTCGCCGCTCGGAACAATGTTGATATACGTTGTCGGGATATATGCGCTGTCGGCGACCTTTTTTACCGTGTCGCCGTCGTAAAAGAGGTAGTTTTTCCCGTCGATGATGTACAGCCTGTTGTTGAAAATAAAGGACGCGCTTTTGCGATTGTTCATATCGCTGTAAAGGGCGTCCTGCGTCTCGATTACACCCTCTTTGTACGTTATATTGAGCCGTTCTCCCTCGGTCAGCGTGCTGCTTGCATAGGTGAGCTCGTGCGTTTCGGAATTGTAGCTCACCGTAGGCGTCAAATCATCGCCGCTGATAGTGGCAAGAGATACAACTTCGCCGATGTTTTCCGAAAGAATCTGCTTAAACGTATGGGTGCCGTTTATTGTCGAAGTCGGAGCAGGCACCTCGATTGTGTCCGTGAGAACGACGTTGACCGTGTTCGGGTAGTTCGCCCACAGATAGAGCTTGCTGCCCGCGTGAATAAGCACGTCTGTAACGGTATTCCCCTCCACGTCCTTGTGCGCAAAATTGAAAATACCGTAAATCTCGTTCGCCTCGGGCAGCACAACGCGCCGCCTGAAACCCGCAATCGTCTCGATTGCCTGCCCCTGCCCCGATTGATAGTCCTTGAACATATTAACCATGTAGGCAAGACGCCGCTCGTAAACTTGCGTATGGTCGCTTGAAAAGTCCACGCCCCGAAAATCACCGTAATAGCGATTATAGACGTCTTTCTCGGTCAATAGGTTTTTGCTCGTTTTGTATGCCATGATGATTTACCACCCGTTTGTGCTCTTTATTAAGACGGGCGCAGTATTCTTGTGTGAGACCACGATCTCCTGCACACGCTCTCTGTAAAGCCCCATGTAATACTCGGACTTTTCGGGCTCGTCCTCGATCCACACATACGCAGCGACAAGCAGAGGCATGAGCGAGCAAAGCTCCTCGTCGAGGTCAAGCTCCTGCGTGTCCTCCGTCGTTGCTCCCGTGTTTTCAATCGCGGTCGGACGGTGCTCATAGAGTACCTTATAAACGCCGCGCTTGTCATAGGGCAGCAGTATGATACTGTCGCCCTCCTGCTCGTACTCCTGATTGAGCAGAGTGTTTTCTTCCTCCTCTTTGATAGGAGGGCAACACAAAGCCATGAAGTCGGAAACGAGCTTTTTAACATCGTACCGCGTATATGCTTCGTAGGCGGGAATGTCCGCCTCCTTGCCGCTGTACAGATACTGATACAAAGCCACGTTCTTTATAGAGTACAGATACTCGCCCGTAAAGCGCAGTCGAATACGCCCGCTCACAAACTCGCCCTGTTTCTTGATAAAACCTTTGTACGACACGAAAGTCTGATTCGATTGCAGCGGAAATTCGCCGAAAATGCTCCATTCCCCCGTGTCGGAATTGTACTTTTCAAGATACAAAACGCCGTTCCCGTCAGCCTCGAAGTAATACGCTTTTGCGTCCTCTGCCTCGTAGGTGATGTCGTCGATCTTCTCAATCGGCGAAAACGTATTCTCGCTTATCAGATTTACAAGCGGTTTGTGATTGATGACGCAATGCCTTATTGCAGGTCTGACCTTGCAGACCTGCAACAGAGCACGATTTGCCGCGAAGTAAAACCTGTCGCTATCTTCGAGAGTGGTCTCAAAACCCAAATGCGCTGTCTGCAAGTAAAGCTCGGCTACATTCATGACCTACCTCCCGTTATGCTCGCGCCCTTACAGCGCGGTGGCATCAGAGAGCGACGAGGCGTTCACGGCAAGGGCGATATGCTTCCATGTGTTGAAACCGACACCGAAACGGCAGTACCCATTCCAGAAGTAGTTGCGCGTGTGCTTATCGATGTCGCTCGTGATGTCGAGCGGGACACGGTTGTAGAACATATTGCCGAGCAGGTTTTCGTTTGCCTCTTTCGACATAACCATGAACCTGTCGTCGGTCGTCTCCCAGCCGTCGAGGACGACGAGCGTCCAATTCCCGTACTGCGTGTTGATGTCGTTGTAGTCGCTGCCGACCGTGCGCTCGGAGCCGATGACTTTCTTCATCATGTTTTCGAGCTTCGGGCGATTGCAGGGAACGACCACGATGTCGGCGACGTACTCCATGACCTCGCCGTTCTCGTCCTTGAAGTTGCGCACCTTGTTGGCGAGGACGCCGAGAGCCTCTTCGAGCGTAGCTGCGGAATCGGTGATCGTGCCGTAGTAGTAGTTGCTCTGCGTCTTGTTTTTCATCTTGTCGGTGAAATACGGGTGCGCCTTATGGAACAGAGGCAGCTCGTCCGCGCAGGTCAGATCGACCTTTGCCCTGTTGAACGTCATCGTCTTGCTTGTGCCGTTGATGAGTGCCTGCGCCGCGATCTTGACGCGCGTGTTGTAGTAGGCACGGACGAACTTGCGGGGCTTGTTCTTCATGTCGGCACCGATACCGAACTTCGCGTCGTCCGCCATTTTTCGGGTAATGGTGAACTCTTTGGCGAACTCGATGTGCTCGATCGTCTTTTTGAACGTGGGCTCCACGTTGTCGTTCTCTGCGCCCTGACCTTCCTGCTTACTCATGAACGTCGAGAAATCAGACTCGCCCATGATCGTCTCGGCGTATCTGTTGGACTTCTCCACGTTGAAAAGGGTATCGAGAATGGTCTTGCGCTTCTCGCAGATGTTGGACTCGTTCTCGATGAGTGCTTTAATCGGGTGCTCGAACTTCCCGAACATAGGATCGTTCTTGCCCGACATTGCGCTGTAAATGAAATTCGACATTGTTGTCTGTACCTCCCTTTATACGATCCTGACGACGATAATATCGCCCGCTGCTGCTGCACCGTTGAGACTTTCAACCGTTACAACGCCGCTCGTGGTCGTCGCCGTTACCTGCAAACCGTCCGTGTGCAGGGTTACTTTGCTGCCCTCAACGAGGCTCGTAGGAGCCGCCTGTACGGGCACCTCGTAGAGCTGATTCGGCTCCACGCGCGCTGCGGGGATAAGGCGATTCGTCGCGCCCGCCGCGCAGTCTGCCATAGCGATAAACTCGGGCTTTGCCGTGGCTCCGCACTTCGTGAGTTTTCCGCTTGTGAGAACGAGAGCCTCGCCCATTACGACCGCCTCGCTTGCCGTTACTTCATGGAAAACGGGCTCGGGCACGTTCATTCTCGCGTTCTCTATCTTGATGAGTTTGAACATAGAAAAATCTCCTTTTTATTTTTTTGCTGATTCTCGGTAGAGCCTGCTGATTTCCTTATCAGACAGATTCGGAAACAGGTCTCTCCACTCGCTGAGCTCCTTTTTCGAGATAGCGATACCGTCATCTTTGGAGCCCGCAGGCACGGCAGATTTCAAATGAGCTTTCGTTTCGTTTAACGACTGCTGTTTCGTCGCTGCCGCGACGCTCTTGCGCACGCTGTCGGGGTTTGCCGCAGCATACGCCTCTTTCGGGGACAGCCCCAAGTCCCTGAATCTCCCGAATTTTGCGAGATTTTCGATTTCTCGGAGAGATTTCAGACCTCGGGTTTCGGGGAACTCGCGCTGAATCTCTGCAAAATCAGACAGCATTTTCTTCTCGAACTCTGTCTGTTGCAGGAGTTTTCTTGCAGCGTCATCACGTTGGCTCTCTGCCTTTTTCTTCCGATATTCGTCAAGCGACATATCGTCCGACTCGGCAGCCACTTTTTCGAGCCCCTCCAACACGTTTTCCGACTTTACACCCAGCTTTGCGAGCGTGTCCGCGCTCTGCGCTTTGAGAGCGTCAAGCTCCTTTGTCAAAGCCTCGATCTGCGCGTCTTTCTCGTCCTTGCCCTCGGGTTGGGTTTCGGGTTTCGGCGTCTCTTTATCCTCGTCATCGGAGCCGCCCTCTCCCTCGTCCTCGTCGTCCGTGTCATCATCGGTATCGGCGGCGTCATCGTCGCCGTCCTCGTCCTGATCTTCGTCCTCGATTACGTCGGGAATAATGATATTCCCGTCGTCATCATACTCGAACTCGTCGTCCTTTTCGGTATCGTCGTCAGCTTCTTCGCCCTGAACGCCGCCCTTTTCTTCTTCGTCGAGGTCGATATTCTTCTCTTTTTCCATAATCGTCTGATCCTCCTTTCAAATTTTTTGAGATAGATTACTTCTTGCCGCTTTTTCCGCTCCGAAGGTCATTGCCCTTTACGACCGTAGCCTTTGGCGAATCGGAGCCCACGGACTTGGGTGCCTTGATAATGCCGCCCTTGTTCGTTGCAAACCTGTTATCTCTGCTCGGTTTCATAAAAGCTGTCTCCTCCTTTTTCAGATTTTTGAGAAACAAAAAAAGCCCTATTGCCGCTTTTGGCAAATAGGGCTCTGTCTCTCGGGACTTTGGCACAAAATAATGTTTACCGTGCATTCGCACAAGCTATTCAGTTTTCACATTCCACAGCTTGCCGCACTTCCTGCACTTGAACGTCAACCCGTCAATCTTGCTGCTTTTATGCAAACCGACACGGGCGAGCTTCTCTTTGCAATGAGGACAAACGATATGCGTAATATCAGATTTCACAGCAGGCGTTATGCTCAACATCTGTTTGTGCACCTCCTATTATCTATGATAACATAGATTAAACGCCGTTTAGTCGCAATTTATTTTTCAAAACGGGGGACAAAACGCAATCAGACGGCAGAAAAAAGGCTGTACGCTTTCGTACAGCCTTTTTAATCAATCTCATAAACCATATCCACACAGGAAAAGCACCCTATCGCCACCGTTAAAGACCAAACCGCGATCCGCACGGCTGTTGGGATCACCCGTACAACAGGTATTAATGAAAGCGGAAACAGGAGTGTATCAACAAATATTTCCATTATGCAACCAAATAAGTACACAAGCGATAACGGAATAAATACTATGCAGAATAGCCAAAAAACGGGCTTATAAAACGACCTTTTGCAAATACGTTCTTCATTTGCCCGCAAACTATCTCTCGTATTCGGCGTTTATATGATGTCGCAGATTTTATATTTGTAGGCGGCGTTATCTCATAAGTATAAAACATATTTACTCTTACCGCTCAATATCCCACTTTGCATACAAAGTAATATCTGCTTTCACAGGATCAACGAACTGATTAAATTGCAGCGTATAATTTTTATCAATAAACCACCCTAAAAAATGCTCGTCCGCTCCGTCGGGTAATTCGATATTTCCCAATATATCACCCTCCGCTATTTCGACAGTCTTGTATGCAGCAGGAAAATCAAGAAACCACCCCATTGAGTGTTTATCTTCCCAACGGTACGGGTTAATTTCAGACCATAATGTTACAGTATATATTTTCTGATCTTCTGTTCCACAAGCCGCTGACACGAACATACAGCAAATAAGCATTGCGACCGCGAAAAGTAAGGCAACGATCCTGTTTTTCCCTCTTGTTGTCATAGCATAGGCTCCTTTCCCTCTCGGGATAAAAGTTAAGGGCGGCTCCAATTAAGGAGCCGCCCTGCATAGAATTTGGTATGTACCCCTCAATTTGTTGCTACACAACCACAAAGTAGTGGGAATAAAGGATACACCTATGCCGAGATGTAGCCCACTACTTGTTATTTGGTTGTGTAGCGCATATAGTATAGCACATTCATCAAGAAATGGCAATAGTTTTGGCAAAGTACCGCAAAAATGCCTAAAAATCTCTGATGATTTTACCATTTCGGACAGTAAACCCGCATTTTTCGGCGAGAGCAGCCTTTTCCGCCTGCGTCCCGTTCAGCTTCAAGATGTACTGCAACAGTATGCGCTTTGCGCGTTTTGCCGTGTAGCCCTTATAATCGCCGTCCTGAATGGAATATCCGCGATAGCAAAGGATCAGCAGCCGCTCACCGTCTGAAAGGTTTTGTTTGAGCAGGTTCTTGACCGTGTTCTTTTTCTTCGATCCTGCGATCGTCGCGCCTTTTGAGTTCTTTTCGGACTCAATATCGGACAGACCGACAAATGCCACGGAGAGCTTGCTCATGTCTATCCATTCGGACAGTTCGCCAACCGTCGTTTGCTCGTCCACGCCCACCAAATCGGAGAGTGCGTCGTAATAATATGCGTCATACACCTGCTTTATGGCTTTTGCCTGCATTTCCTCCGAGAGTACGTTGAACGTGCCGCTATTTATCATCTTTTCAAGGTCTTTCATGGACTGTGCATAAATTGCCCTGAAACGGCTGTATTCCTTGTCCGTCAGAGGAATCTCTACCCCTCCATAGGTGATTGTGTCGCCTATGGTGCGCGGCAGCACGGAATAGCCTTTCGAGTACAGGTCAACGAACTTATCGCGCACAGCGTCGCTCATGGTCGTATTGCCCATTCTCTCGCCGAAAATCATGCTCGTGAGCATGGCGATCATGTCCGTATCGTCGCTCTCAATCGCCTTGTTGAGGTCAGTTACATAGTTTTTCGCATAGAACCATTCGTCGATTTTGTACGCCGTCGTCGGGCTGAAACGCTTTGTGAGCCCGTAGAACACGTTGTAGATATTCCGCGTCGGAATGCCCGTCAACTGTCCTACCGCATACAGGAAGTTTTTGACGCGGGCGGACATCTTCGACTTTGTTTCATCGCCTGAAATAAGAGCACCCGCTGTATCAATCACGCCGAGCGCGCTGTTGAGCAGGTCGTTGAGCGCGGAATAGGCATAGTTATCCACTTCGTACCCCTCCGCTATGCGGGAATACAAGTCTCTCGCAATCGGGAGCCCGCCGAGCAGATTGCCTGCAAAGTCCACAAGCACCTGCTGCGCCGCCGTTTCGTCGTCGTCCTTGTCCTTGTTGTACAGCCAATTAAAGAGCTGCGCGATAGCCGCCATGAACAGCGCAGAGGTTGCAAGCGCGGTCAAAGACTTGCGTACTTTTCTGCGCGCCGCCTTAATCTGCGTCTGCAAAGTAGCACGGCTTTCCGCGTCTGTCGTTGTGCGCAATCTTGCTTTCAAAGCGGAAAGCTCGCCCACCGAGTCAATGACGCGCCCGATGACTTTCATGCTGTCCGCCGAGAACATCGTCAGCGTGCGCATGATCTCATTGCCCGAACGCATTGCCGCCGAGCGTTCCGTTGCGAGGGAGTTCTGCTGTGTTTCAAGAATAACCCGTTTCAGCAGCTTGCCCGCCTCTATCTTGTTTGCCTCGGTACCGATTTTCGCGCCGCCGTCCTTTTGCACCTGTACCTGACAAGCACCGAACAGGCGGCGGACAACAAACCTATCCATTTTTCCGATAGGAGCCATGAGCACGTTGGAAATTCTGCCTACCTTGTCGAAAACGCCCTGCGCCATAGCCGCCGTATTGTCCTGCGCGCGCAGCTTTGCAAGCGGGCAATAGGTATCAACATCTTTTGCCGATACCGTCATGCCGCGCGTAATACTGCTTGCGTCAAGCAGGCTCGACGAGGCGAACAGGGACGACAACTGCGTTACCCACACTTTCGGGTTTGCGCCGAGTTGGAACTTTGCATAGCTGCCGCGGATAAAGGACAAGACCGCCCTCCCCTCCGAAGAAACAGGGGAAATTCCCTGAATATCGGTGATGAGCTTTTTGAAATAGTCGTTGCCCTGCTTCCATACGTTCGCGCTCTCCGTCGATACGCTTACAGGCTTATTCGGAGTACCTGCAATATCCAAGTTATAGAGCTTGTTGTAGGTCTCAATGGCGGGCGAGATATACGCATACTGTACGACGCCGCGCACATGACGGTTAAATACCACGTCGGCAGACTCAATGTAAAGCTCCTGCTTTGCACCGCGCACCGTGTCCTTGTTAAACGAGGCATTGCTGATTCTGTCGAGCTCCTGCTGCATTTCTGCGCTATCGACGTTCTTTGCGATATTCCCGCGCCTGATCGGGTAATAATAGTCCTCCGTGGCATTGGTAAAGCCGAGACGCTGTATATCGCGGTCTGCTTTGAGCCGTCCCGCCTCCTGATACCCTTTCTCCAAAATCGCAATGTACTCTTTGTCCGTTTCCGTCAAAAGCTCTGCGATTCTTGCCTGTTCTTCCACGGCAGCGGCGCGGAGTTCGCTTTCCTCTGTAATGCCCTTTGCAAACCCGTCAACGCGCACGCGCTGATCTTGTGCGTTCCAAAAACCGAAGCCATTTTCTGCAAGTCCCGCCTGTGCGTGCTGACGTTTGAGCGTCATATACAGACTGATAAGCTGCATTCTCGGAATTTCAACGCCGCGATACTCCACCGTTTCTTTGGTAGCCTGCGCGAGATACTTCTTGTTCTTTTTTAGGAACGCCTCGTATTCCTCCATGAGTTGCATTTTGGCAATTTCTGCGTCAATTTTGGAATCGCGCAACTCGGTAAAAATCTCGGTATAGAAACCGCTCTCGTACCTATCCATGCGGCGCATAACTGACATCGGATCGCCGAACGTCTGCAAGTACGAGGTACCGACCTTGCGCATAAACCAACTCGATTTGAGCTCCTCGTTCCTGTGCAGAATGTCGATGTACCGCGTTGCCTCGGGAACGGCGTCAACCCACCTGCCCTGACGATATACTTTGTTGAAGTGCTCAACATAGTTCGTAAAGTACGCCATGATATTGCGGATAGATTGCAATTCGCGTTTCGTGTAGTTGTTTGTTTTGCCGTTCGCCACCTCGTCAAGCATATCAGCTATGCCCTGCTCATAGCTATCGGCAAGCAGCGGGTTGTCCTTTGTGTACCACGTCCGCAGGTCAGCCATAATTTTGCGCGTCCCCGCGATATTGAAGTTGCCCCTGAACTTGATTTTTCCGAGCTTTTCAATCGAGCTCCTGAAAATTTCGGTATCGTATTGCGTTGCATTTTGGAACGTGCCGAGTTTGAGATCGCGCATTTTCTGCGCCTGATCCACGATACTGTTGATAAGCCTGTTGTTCGCGTTTGCCTCACGCAGCCGCTGTTTGAGCTCGGCGATCTGTTTTGTGTACTTCTCCACGAGCTTTGCGTACTTCGACTTTCTGCCTTTCTGCTCGTAAGCGTTCAGAACATCGCGGGCAATCTGCTGACGCAGGTCTTTAATAGTCCGCGCGTCTCCATAGGTCGAAAGCATAACGCTCTCCGTTGCATTGTTGACCGCCGCCCGCGCGTCCTCATACATCTCGACCATTTGCAGGAAACAGTCTGCCTCATTTACCGCGTCAATGAAAATACCCTCATCGGCTAAAAGCTGCGGGAGAGTATCGGGTGCAATGCCGCCCTCTTTCGCGCCCCACACGAGGTTGATACTGTTTTTCTTGTCAAACCTGTACTGTATCTCGTCCTGAATGTGCCGCAGGTCGATTTTGTGCATATACCGACGCAAAACAGACAGCTTGCGCATTGCCTCGGAGACTTCCCCGTTGCTGTCCGAATACATATCCGTAAGAACGGTATGCTCAATCATATAATCGGCGATACGCAGCGCAACGCCGCCGCGATACCCCTCTTTTACCGTGTTGAGCTTTCTGAACAGATAGTCAATGACAGCCTGTCTGTCTTTCCCGCGCAGTTCGCCCTGCATTCCGATATCCTCGAATACAAGACGCTCCTCAATGATAGAATTGATGACTTCCGCCGCCTCTGCTTTGGTATATACGCGCATACCCGTATTGTTTGCGGCAAAGCGTGCTCTCTGCCCGACGGAATAATTGCCGCGCGGCTGCGCGTTCCCGTCCTCGGAGCCGTCAAGGGCGAAACGCACCCCGCGCTCACTCGTGAACTCGGAGAGCTGCGCCGAATACGCCGCGTTAATAGGCACAAGCGTTCCGACGGGCGCGAAATTACGGCTTGTTCTCGTTATAATCCTCTGCGTCGCCGTGTCCCAATTAGAAAACCTCTGCCCTTTGAATTTGTGCTCGCCCTCCATAATACGCGCGTCATACCTGCTCAAAGAGCTCTCTGTAAAGCGAATCGCCACCGCAACACGCTTTACACCTGCTTTCGCGAGCGCAGCCATACGGTGTCTGCCCTCGTGCCCGACAATACGCATGGTCTCATAGTCCACGGTGAGATACGGCGTCTGCGTTTCACGCGAGAGCGCGTCAATATCGAGATTGCCCGCCTCGTCGTAAATCTGATTTCGGCGAGTCTGATTGACCGTCGTCGCTTTTACGAAGTCCGCGGGATTGATCCACGTTGCGTAAGCCTGCGTATAACGCGGGTTTGTTGCCCCGTAGCGGTCGATGAGGTCTGTTACGCGCTCCGACGTCCACGCCGCCGTTTCGTTTGCGCTATCGACGTTTACTACGCTGTCGGAGAGAGCGAAACGAATATCGGCGTCCCCTGTGGGCTGCTTGTTCGTCGTGAGTTTGATTTGATTTTCAAACCACGCGACATAGAATCTGTCGCTCGTATTGTCAAACCTTACCTCCACGCCGTCATAGCCCAACACATCGCGGATAGCCTCGTGCAGCTCATTCGGATAATCTCTGTAAGCAATGTAATCGCTGTCAAGCAAGCCTATCGAATTAAAATTCTTCGCAGCTTCGCGTATCATGTAGTCCTTTGCCCCGACTTCCCAATACTCCTCGAACATATCGCCGAGAGGCGAACTTTCGGGATCATAAATAAGCGGGTGCCGTTTGAGTATCTCATACGCCTGCTTTTGCGTAATTTTTACGTCGAATAGATCGCCGCCGTCCGACGTTCTGTTAATGACGATAGGTTTTGTGATGTTAAGATACGTCTTGTGAACATTGTCCCCGTAACTCCGCGAGGCTTCCTCGCTCGTAGCAAAGTAAAAGCCTGCGCCAAACTGATCGTTGCCTTTCCCTATACGCCCTCTGTCAAAGGTGAAAAATCTATTTGGAGAGCCATGATAGGTAATGCGCAGCTTTCCGTTGTCATCAACCACCTTGCTGTCCTTGAAGAACTCGCGCTGCTCCTGCGAAAGACTTGCGCCCGTACTGTCGGTCTCGGGCAGCGCAAAACGCACTCCGTCAAGCCGCTGAATAGCTGTGCTGCGCTCCGTAGCGGTACTGCCATAAACAGAGTACGGAATATGCAGGCGATCAAGCCTGTTTTTCAACCGATCAGAGGCTGTATCGGGCAAAAGAACAGATTTAATCTCGCTGAAATTAACGGCACGGCGAGGCTTTGCCTCAAAATAGCCCGTCTGCGTCATCTGTTTTGCATACGCAAACAAGCCGAGAATTTTATTCCCGATGTCTGCGTTATATTTATAGAAACCCGAATATTCGCGTTTCATGTAATCGGCGATTGCTTTCTCGGTAAAGAGCTTTCTGTCTGCAATTTCCCCGATCACTTCCCTTGCGCCGTCGAGCGCGTTCCAATACGAAAAGTTGCTGCTGTAATCTTCGCGCGTAACCATATCCGCGGTAATCTCATCGAGCATTTGCCCTGCGGTGGTCGTAAAATTGCTCATCGCGTCGTCTGATACCTCTGTAAGAGACGCCGCCGCCTTTTTCATATCGGAAATAGACTTAAACTCTTTCGAGAGTTTTGCCGCAAGCGAGCTCGGGTTGAGCCCAAGCCATGAGCCGCCTTTTGGATCCGCTTTCGACATTGCGCGCACAACATTTTCGAGGGTGTAGTCATCGTGCAACGCCTCAAAACTCCGAGACCTGCCCGCAGAGGTGTACATGTCCCTATTGTTTCGCAGCCCTGCTTTTTCGACGACATCGGAGAACAGCTCCTCTATCCACGCATTGTAGCCGTCCTCGTCGAGATGTTCGTTGATAACCTCACGCGCCGCCCGTTCGTCCAACGACTTTGGAAAACCTCTGTCCGCATACCTTGCCGCCTCACGCAGAATACCCTTTACCTCGTAAAGGTCAATCTCGTTGTTCGGAGACATATTGTATTCGCGTTGCCAATAGTCCGAAACAAGCTCGTTTACCTTCGCCACATACGGCTGCACAGCCTCATTCGAGTAATTTGACTGCTCCAATCTGTTCAGCGTGCTCTTGCCGAGATTGTCCGCCACCCACTTAATCGTAGCATTGCCATAATCTGACACCTCTTTATCTACCGTCGGGAGCGTAACCTCAATACCCTTGTCGCGCAAATAAGCGTACTTGAAAGCGTCCTTATCCCGATACGATTGCGCCAAATCGCCGCCGTTACGGTTGAGAAACTCCGTCATGTTCGATTCGTCAAGCGCAAGATAGCCGAACAGTTCAGCGTCGGTACCGCGAATGAGGGAATTTATCTTCCTGTTAATCTCCTCCGCCCGCTTTTCGTTGAGCTTATACTCCACTCTCGGCGTGGTCGGCGTCCATGCGTCCCGAGAAAACACCTTGTTTCTCGAATCGCGCTGCGGATCAATCGTTTCCCTGCCGAAAACGACCGTAATGTCTCCGAAATTGTCATGCGCCAAAGACGGCTTTGTAACTGCAATCGAGGGCATAGGAAAACCGCCGAGGTCTAACACTTTCAGCAGCTTTTCCTCGGTGAGGTTATGCAACGCCACAAGGTCGTTCGTTTCCTCGACCGTCCCCGAGGCAGTTTCCCCGTCAATCGTAAGAGCGTAGCGTATATCAACATCTTTCGTCGGTCGCTTATTCGTTACAAGTTTAATTTGTTCGGGATAGAAAGCAACAACCTGATCCCCACTGTCATCGACGCGAGTGTCTTTGATCCAAATGCCGTCATATCCCTCCTTGATGAGCTTGCTTCGGAATTTTTCAGCCGCCTCGCGCGCGTTTGTTGCCGCATAATGCTCACGCCCAAAGCCGCGTTCGTGCGCGTGGGTGCCTGTTATCCACTCCATGAACTCATCAAGATCATCGCTCATCTGCAAAAAGGAATCGCCGTCTTGCAGTCGATAATATTCCGTCTCGTTCGCTTTAATTTGTTTGTTGTTTTTCTTTATCGAGTCAACAAGAGATTTTGCCTTCTTTGCCTGTTCAGGGCTCATTTTCATGTACTGAACATAGTAATCTTCGTCAACGCGATAGCCAATGTTGTTTTCTCCTCGGCGACCGAATATATTATCCTCCGTGAAGTACAGCATATAATTCAACTGACCAACCGTTTTTTTGAGCTCCGCATATTCTTCTGCGAGCTGCTCACGCAAACCGATATTCTCTGTCCGCAGCTCCTCCATTCTCGCAGAATTGTCCGCAGGAGCGTAAATTTTCGGGTTTTCGATATTGAGATAGACTTCTTGAACGCGAGCCTTTTTCCCCCGATATTCGTTAGCATTGAACTCTGCAAAATTCTCTGCGACAGCTTTGCGGGGCGTAAACCAAAAGCCTATATGCGATGTATGGTCGTTGCTTGCGCCACTTTCCGCAAGGTCAAAAACGGTAAAGTCCGCAGCCGTGCCGTGATACATTTTGAGCAGCTTCCCGTCTGCGTCCACGATTGCAGACTTTCCGAAAAATTCCCTTTGTTCTGCCGTGAGCTTCCCTCCGTCGCTGTCCGTGTCGGGCAAAGCGAATTTTTTTACTTTTTGCGATTCAGAGTTGACATTTTCCGCGTTTTGCGATATACTACTTGTAGAAGTAGTTTTTATCCTCCGTCCCGTTTCGGACGTAAGGCTCGGGGCTTGCACATCGGGCGTCGGAGAAGTAGACTGCTTCAAAGTGGAGCTTCTGCCGTTCGTTTCGGACGTTCCTGCAAGGGTATCTGCACTTGCTGACGGTGTACGACCTCCACTTTTTTGATTTATGATCCAAGCACTCTTTAACGTAAGAGTGCTTTTTTTCGTGGAGGTAATCGTGATTGCAACATTTCTCCCGTCAAGCATTTTTTCAAAGCGCAACGCAGTCCCTGTATTATCGCTCACAAGAGAAACATCATCAGGCGCGATCACGGTTTCAAGAATATTCTCTATATTGCTGTAATTGACAGCCGTCTGCCCCCTCGGAGCTTCCGTCGCAACCCTGCCGTGCGAATCGAAGATATGAGAGATAAAATTGCTTGCTAAAACAAAATCGTAGCCTTTGATATTTGCGCCTGTCTTTTCCTGCACCAAAGCCGCAGTATTATCACTTATCGTCCCTATATGCAGGCGGCGGACGGGCATTTCTTTTGTCGCAGACTTGATAAAGTCCACAATCTCATCATAATTGCGGGACACACGGTCATTTTCGTTGCTCTCAATATGCCTGCGACGCGTAGCGTCGTAGTCTCCGAGAGTCTGCAACGCGTCTTGCAGAGCGAATGCGCCTTGATTTTGTGCAGTGCCCGCCTGTTCGGAGGCATTCTCCACACCCAAATACCGCTGATTGCGCGCGGAAAACTCATCGAACAGCTTTTTGTACTGCCGATAAAGCCGAGCCGCCGCCCCTGTGAGCTTTTCATCGCTCTGATAGTCCGCCCGAGCCTTTTTGAAAAAGCCGAGTATTTTATCTTTGAGCGTCTGCTTCTTCTGCACAAGGCGTTCGAGGATATTCTTGTTCGAGAGCGTCTGTTCGGCAAAATGCGCGTTGATTTCATCGCTGACCTGCAATGCACCGCCCTGCCCGACCGCAGCGTACCGCTTGCGAATTTTCTCCTTTTCGGCGTCGGTCATGGTCTCCAAGCCCTCTGCAACGGTCAGAGAGCCGTCAGTATCGTTGTAAATAGCGTGCGTAAGCTCGTGAATGAGAATGCTCTCGCCCGACCTGCTCTTTGCCTCGGGGTTAATGATGATACGATTGTTTTTCAGGTCGATTGCGCCGTCCGCATAGGAGCCGTTCGCTGCTACGAAAGACGCCTCTTTGCTGAACACAACACGAAGTCCAGAGCGCGCGGAAACACGGGCGCATGAAAGCACAAAGTCCTCCTGTACGCCCGCAGCTCTGCCCTGACGAATTGTCGCTCTGATTGCAGCCTGCCCCGCCGCGCTCAAATTCTTGTATTCGGAGATATTCTCACGCGCGTATGCGTCAATCTCCGCCGCCTGCTCACGGAGTCTGTTCTGCGCTTCCGTATGCCGCCTGACGCCGTTCTGATAGTTCTGCTCGTTCGTGTGTATCTCGCGCAGCACGCGGTTTGCCTCCGTGCGAGTGAGAGCCTTTGACATAAGCCCGCTCTCGTAGTCATACACATAGTAGCTGTCCCCGCGCTTTGTAATGGCAATATCGGTGCCGCCCTGCGTATAACGGTATGTGCCGTCGTTGCGCAGGTTTACCATGCGCGGCAGGTGCTTTCTCGCAGCTTCGGGAGCGACCGCCTGCGCCTCTTTTACATAGCTGCGCTCCTGCTGATACTCCTGCACACCTCCGTTCGCCACAAATTCGGTGATTTTATCGTGGAACTGCTCATTTGTAAGCGTCTCCCAATTTTCAATGCCGAGCCTATCGGCGACCGCCTGACGTTCCGCGTCCGTCGCCTGCTCCACAAACCTGTTGAGGTCTGCCTGCGTAGAAAGCTGCTGTCCCGCAAGCGTTGCGTCCCTGAAACGCGCCGTGTCCATTGAAATCTGCCCGACCGTATCGGCAACCGCAAGAGTCCGCAGCGCGGAATTTGTTTTGAGGGCTCTCGACATCGTTTTTCTGAACGACTTTGCGTCCGTCGTGTCGATACCCTCTCTGATTTGCTCTGCGGTAATCTGAATCGGCTTACCGTCCTGATCCTGATACCCGAGCTCATTGAGGCGCGCAGCGACCGTTTCCGCGTTGTTGTAGATATTCTCCGCGCTCGCCGTAACAATCGGCTCAAAGGCGGCGGAGGTGTTCGCCTGTTCGAGCACGCCGAGCAGCATTTTCTGCCTCACCGTGCGCACCTCTCCGCCTGTCTTTTGCAGGCTCGTTTTCAGCTCGTCAAGCGTGTTCTGCACGACCTGAAAAGTCTCGTAATCGGTCTGATTTTCTGTCTGATAAGACGAAATCTGCTCTGCCGTGGTGATGACGTCTCCCGCCTTGCCCTCGTTGACAAGCGTATTACCGCGCGCTGTGCCGCGGATATTCCTGACAGCGACATCTCCGCCGCCCATAATGGCACCGCTTAAACCGCCGACAAGGGCAGCATACGCGACCTCCTGAAAGGTCGCGTTTTTCGCGTTCGGATCATATGTCATGCGCTTGTACACGGGTTCAAGAATAGCCTGTACGCCCTCCTCGAACGCCTCACCCGCAAAGCCTTTTACAACGCCTTTGAGCAAAGTGTTGCGCGTCGCGGACTTTGCCACTTCCTTGCCGAAAGACTTTGAAATGCTTTTTACAACGGCACCTGTGCCCGCGCCGAGAGCAGACGAAACACCCTCGATTGCGCCCTCTGTAAAGCCCGACAGCGCACCATAGCCGAACTCTTTGCCTCCAAGCTCGCCTGTGTGGTCGTATGCCTCTTTTGTCGCACGTCCTGCCGCGCCCAAGCCCGCAATACTGCCCGCAATGAGCGTCGCTGCAACGGGAGACAGCGTGCCGCCTGACGCAACCGTAATCGCGCCCGCTGCGGCAACGCCTGCAATCGCGGGCAAGCTCGTACCGATACCGCCCGCCACGTCACCGACGAACTGCCACCCCTCCGAGGGGTTAAACCATTCGTCCGCATGATTATAATTTACCCAATCGTTGGCTATCTGCTGTTCTGCCCAATCATCGGCTCCGAACAGCTTTGCAAGCCCGCCTGCGGCAAAGTCCCAAATGCCCTCGATACCGCTTAAAAAACCTAAACCAACCTTTTCAAGCGAATATCCGATACCACCGAGAAAGCCGCCCTGATTCTGTTCACGCTCTGCGGCAGCCTGCGCTGCTTCATACGCTACGGTTTGGCGAGATATGAAAGAATTACGCTGCTCATCGGTTAAAAATGATGCCATTGAATTTGATTTTTTATTAACTAAAAAATCGGCCATTGAATTTGACATTTTATTCCTCGATTTTTATTTTATTTTCAGCCCAGAATTTCCACTATATTCATATCCTTCTGGAATATAAAGTCTGTCTTTATATGTCTTAACGGCATTACCAAAAATACTTTCTTTACATTTGACAAATACCCCATCTCCAACATAGATATAAGCGCCATATTCGCTTAATGCCTGACCATAATTTACCGTAACAACCTGTCCTTCCTTAATTTTCCCTGCATTAGCGTCTTCTATTAGGCGCGTAATTAGTTTTCCTTGCCCGCTATTGGCTTTATTTATATCGGTATAATCGCCCCATTGTTTCGGATTGTAATTATTACTATTGACATCAACGATATTTCCGCTTATGTTATTTCCCAAATATTCACGAGCGATATCCTCCGCATAAGTGCGCACATACGAAGCTTTCAGCTTCGCTTTCGTTTCCTCGGTGGCCCATGGATTATTGAAGGCCTCCTCATACGCCTGTTTACCTGCTGTATAGTCAAGTCCTTCGAAATTCCCTGATTTTTCGATAGTTTCCTTGTTCCACTTATCGATTTGCGCCTGATAAGTCGCGTCGTCGATTTTCCCTGCTTCATGCAAATTTTCAAGCGTTTCCGAATCACTTTCCTCTGCAACAATGTCCGTATAGTCTTTCATCAGCTTGTCATATGTCTCTTGATCTATATCACCATTAGATAAAGCATTCTCCAAATAAGTGGTATTATAATCAGAGCCCTGCGAAAGGATATTGTTCGACTCTGTGCGGTAAAACTCGTTCAAATACGTTGCTCTATACTTATTTGCCGCGTCTGTGAGCGTTTTGATCTCCTCCTCGGTAAAGCCCTTTCCCTCACCGATAATTTTAAGCTGTTCAGAGGAATAAGCGCCCGAAATTGCGGCGTCATAAAGAGTATCAAACATCGCCTCTTTCTCCGCCTGTTTCTGCTCGTTATACTCCATTTTATCCTGTTCGAGATTCATCATGTTCTCCGTATAGGACAATTCTGCCTGCAACCTGTTAGACTCCGCTTGCGCGTTCGCCCCCTGCGTCTCTGCCCTCTGCGTGGCATACGCCTGCTGATTGAGATAATCGCTGTACCCGCTGCCCGAAAGCCCCATAGCGGCGAGCTGTTCTGCATTTGCGCCATAGGTGGCTTTGTTCTGTTCGTAGCTTGACCGAGCGTCAATCACGCCACGTTGACGCTCGGCTTCAATTTGAGCAAGGAGATCTTCGTACTGCTGTTTATAGAGCCCCTCTTGTTTGTTCAGGAACTCCTCGTATGTATCGACCTCTCCGCTGCCTACCGTAGAGCCTCCTGTTGAGCCTGTGGAGCCCGTCGCGCCTGCCCCGCCCGATGTAACAGGGGTGCTTTCTGTCGGCGTCTGCTGCGGTGAAGCGGCGGCGGCAAGCTGCTGTCCGTAGGTTATCGGTGTAGTAGGCTGTTGGGCGGCGGCGTTCAGAAGATTTGCAGAGTATGACGTGTCAGTTTTTTCCTTAATCTGCGGCATACGCTCCACGTTCGGGTTGCCGAGGACAACGCCCTCGTTCGTTACTCCGCCCGTACCTGCGCCTGCACCACCCACGGGCTGCAAATTCACAAGATTGTCCCTGTACGGCAAGTTCTGCGGCAGGGAAACCTGCGGGTTTGAAACGCCGCCTCCGAGAAGATTGTCGCTGTACGATGTGCTGACTGCACTTTTCTTTTTCGTCCCCGACGACGATCCGCCGCCTCCGAGAGTTGACATCGAAATTTTATTGCTGACCGCCATTTGCCTGTCCTCCGTTATTTATTTGAGACATGAGGTATGCCTCATAAGCTGTCCTGTTCTGCTTTTCTTTGTCGAGGTCTTGCTGTGCAGCCGCCGCCTGCTGTTGTGCGAGCAGAAGCTCTTGCTGTCGTGCGATCTCGTCCCTAATACGCTCCACATTCTCATGCGCCCACGGGTAATGTGCCTGCTCCATGTTTTGCCAAAAGATGAGCAGCGTCTGCGGGAGCTGCGGGTTGCCGTATGCGCCCTGCTGAAAGTTCTTTCTGTTTTCCTCCCATAAGAGCTCACGCTGCTTGTCAACGTCGATTGAGGCGTCTGCGGAGAACAGATACTCGTCATTGTAGTACCACTCGCCCGCCTCGTCGCGTTCGATAAAGTCGTAGCGGTTGAAAATGCGGTTTTGCATACGCCCCTGCGCGTCCTTATACGTTGCAGGACGCGGCTCGTCGGCATACGCAAGGAAATACTGAAAGATAATCTGATCTATCTCGGCATACGCGGCGTTCTTCATCTGCCGCTTGCTGTCGAGACGTCCCGCCGCCTGCTGCACCTGAATCTGCTTTGCCTTGCCGCTCTGCGCGCTTGAATCGTACTGTCCCTGAAAGCTGTCCGTGATACCGAGAATGCGCTTTGCCTGATCGTAGAGCCGCTCTGCCTGCGCAATGTCGCGGGAAATATCGACCTGCAAATCGAGCTTGCCGAACAACTTGAAATTGCTCTGATTTGCGCGGAAAACCTTTTTGAAAATGGAGTTGTCGTACTCAATAGTCGCGTCCTCGGGCGCAATAGGATAAACGCCCGCGCCGAGCAGCTTCTCGTTGATACGGCTCTCAATCTTGTTGATAGCCTGCTGCTGCGGGCGAATGAACTCACAGTCCGATTGCCCGAGCAGACTGTCCTCCTCCGAGGTATTCTTGCGAATGACGATAGGCAGGATATTCGGCGTATAGAAAGGCAGCTTTGTCGGCTGCATTTTCGGCACCTGCACGTCCACAAGCAAAGGCAGGAGCATACCGCTCGAATCATCGAAAATCGGCTGTCCTGTCTCGTCCACCGCCTGCTGCTTGACGGTCTCCATGACGATTTGCCCGTCCTTGATGACTTCGCACTCCGCAGGAATGACGGAGCCGTCCGAACGCTGAATATCGCGCACGACCTCCTCGTAGCCCTCGTCTTGCAGCTCGTAATCGGGCTTTTCGCAGGTGCAGAGCTCTTTGCGCTTGCCGCACTTCTTGCAGATGTACCGCTTGCGGGCGAAATAGTCCTCGATGTCTGAAATCTCCGTATCGCCCGACCAAATGTACTGACAAACCTTGTCCTGATCGTTCTTGTAATAGCAGATATACAGCGTTGCGGTCTTATCGTCCGCGTTGTCATCGTTTTCGCCCTCGTCCGCCACGTCGAAAGTAACGCCGTACTTGCGCACGATCTCCTCTTTCGTCGTCTCGAACTGAATGAAGCAGTATTCCATGTCCTTGACGTCATAAACGCTCGGCTGCCCCGTAAACCTCTGCGGTGAAAGGCAGCTTACGCGCACGTCGCCGACCGTGTTATGCGTGGTAATCGAATTGTCCCACTCGATGAGCCACACGGAGCCGCCGTAAATCGGGTTGAAACGCTCGTCCATGTCGTTGAGCTTTTCAAAAGGCAGCTCGTTGCGCTTGTTTCGGAGCAGGGTTTCAACGCTCTTTGCGTTCCGCTCGTTCTGTTCGCTCCACATTTTCGGCGATACAGACGGGTTGGGCAGATAGCTTGTAACCTGACTTTCCACAAGCTCGTAGGTTACGTTGCGCACCTGCGAAGCGTCCACATCGGAGCCGTCGATTTTAGGGCTGCCTTTGTACTGTTCGAGGTGCTGTTTGAGCTTTTCATAGAACACGTCCGCATTTGCGCGCGCGTCCTCGTACAAGTCCTTGAAAAAGGACAATTTCGTGTTTCCGTTCAGATCAATTTTCATAGCAATGGCACTCCATACCGTTTAATGATAATCTGCCGCTCCTCCTCGCTCGCGTTCAGGTAGTCCTCCAAGATGTCGGGACGGTACTTGACCTTTTTCGGAGCTTTCGGCTGCGGCGGCTGCGTCCAATAAATTGCAAAGTATCGCAAGGCGTCGGGCGCGTGTGTGAGTTCATGCGGCTCTTTTGCCGCGTCCTCGGGATCCTTTTCGTCGATGAGGAGCTGCGGCAACGTGCGTATGAGGTTTGTGCAGGTGCGGAATATCTTTAACCGCGTGTAGGTCTCTCCGTTCGGAGCAACGCGCTCTTTGAGCAGCTCTTTGATAGCGAGCCAACCTGCATGACGATCGTTGTTCGACTTCACAAGTTCGAGCCCATTCTCATAGAACAGCAGAGCCCTGCTTTTGCCCGTCTCCTGCGAGCGATTCCATAGGTCAGGAGGTGCGAGCCGCAGCTTCGGCTTATACCAATGCTCCACGCTCCCGTCCTCTTTCTCGTGCAGCTCTGCAACCTTGACCTTTGCCGCTGCGTCCGAGATGATAAGCCCGCTTTGGTAAATCTCATGGAATACATAGGCGATATTGTCGTTGCTGATTGCCACCTTATAATGCGCGAACATATCGAGCCCGTAGTCCAACGTGTTGTAAATCGTCCAATCTTCGGGGATTCGGAACGGCTCGCAGGTGTGCTTGCTGTAATCGAACTCGGGGAAGTAGCTGCCTCCGAGGTTGGAGAGAGCCTCCTCCGCCGTGCGCGGGTACTCCTGCTTAACCATGACGCCCAAATCTTTGGCTGTCCTTTCGTACCACTCCTGCGTTCTGCGAGGATCAGAAAACACAGAGAGGAATATCTTGTGAAAGGCGTTGTCCTCTATCCACAAGCTCTCAAATAGCGTGCCCTTTTTGATTGTGGATAAGCCGATGACTTTGCCTCCCGTCGGTCGGTTGATTGTCGGGTACGCGGAAGTCCAAATCTCCTCTGCATACTCCTGAAACGCCCACTCGTCGAGCAGCAGGATATTGCCCGTAAAGGAACGCCCTGCCGACGGCGACGAGGGAAACGCTTTGAACGTAGAAACGAGCTTGCCGCTCATATCCGTTATGAGCACCGATGTAGCCGTCGCGCGCCACACCAAGCCGCCTGCTCGTAAAATCTCGGGCTGATTATCGAGAATGACGCTCATGCGGCGTACAAGCTCTTTTGCGTCGTCCTCCGTCTTTGAAAGGGCAACGACCGTATGCCCGAGATTGAACACGAGGTCATGCGTGCAGTAGTAAAGCGCGATCCACGTTATACCCATTTGTCGGGCTTTGAGTATCAGGTTGAGGCGGTGCGTATCGAAGTCGCGGAGCGTCTGATTCTGCGCCTCCCACCCTTTGAAAGGAATGATGATCTCGGGAGAGTCCTTGTCCTCGATGACGCAGTAATTATTCGCCCAATAAACGACGTCGTTACGGCAATACTCAAACTCTGCGCGCATGATGTCCCGTATATAGTCGTTGTAATCGACGGCGGCGGCTTTACTCTTTCTTTTCCCCGTCATGGAGCCGCCTTTCCACCCGCTCGATGAGCGCGCGCGTCTTATCGTCCAAGCCGACGCCCGAGACGTTCGTCTCGACCTCCTGCTTGTCTTTCTGATTGTGATTGTTCACCGCCTCGAACTTTGCATAAATCGGGTTATACAGCCCGCGCAGAGCGTTTGACGTGAGCTTGCCGAGCTGTATTTCTTTCGCGCGTGCATAGCAGTCCTTAAATCGGGGGTGCTGTTCACACCAATTTTTCAGCGTCCCCGTCGTTACGCCTATGCTCGCCGCAAACAGCTCGAAAGTCGGATATGCAGCAGGCAACATGATCGGCGTCCTTGCAACGACGTTGCCCTGCTTGTCAAAGACCTCTTTGTACTGAATATCGACGTCGGGCTGATTGAAGAACTCCATGAGCTTGTCGCAGTATTCCTCTTTGTACTTGCAAGCTGCCTCGTTCTCTTTCTGAAAGCGTGTTTCCTCTCCGATTTTATTGCCCTTGACGAATTGACCTTTGGCATTTCTCTTTTTCGTCTCTGCGGGCTTTTTTGTCTGACTCATTCTGTCTATCCTCCGATAAAAAACAAAATGAGCCCTGTTACTCCGTTTCGGAATAAAAGGGCTCTAACCTCAAAGGGTATTCGGCACATTATCTACTTACTATATTACCACAAACTTTTGCGCTTTTAGTCGCAATTTATTTTTCTTTTGGCTCACCTCGGCTCGATAGCCTATATACTTGTATATAATTATTTACACTCATATACACAGAGTATTATATACAGAGTCTATATATAAGCTATACGAGCGCGAGGTTTTTTGCGATGTCGTAGATAAGTTTCTTTTTTCGCTTGTAGTATGTATTCTTCGATATGCAGTAGGACGCAGGCGAAAAATCATAGCCGCGTCTGTTCTGAATATCTCGCAGCATATCCTCTCTGACGCCGATCTCTATATCTTCCAATGCGGCGTCTATGATTGCGTTGAGCTCCACATATCGCGCCAAAACCGCACCCGTAACATTGCCGTACTTTATCGCCCGTTCGCGGCGGGCGTAGTCGGCACATATCGTCTTTACGATCTCGACGACCGATGACGGCAACTCGAATTGAAAATACATTTTCGGTTTTGGCATAAGCCTGTTTCCTCCCCTATGCCGATAACTCAATCGGCGTTGTCGAATCTGTTTCCCTTGTTGGTAGCCAAATTCATAGCTGCTTTGACCGCCTCCACGTCAAGCATAGCCTTTGCCGCCTCTATGGTCTCAAACGTCTTGTCGGTGATTTCCTGCTCGCTCTTATGCAAGTTCCTGCCGACAGGCAGAACAGCGGCGTTGCGGACGAACGCGAAAATTTGCAAACGGAGCATTTTGTTCTCCTCGCGCGCCTTGTCGAGCGCGTCCGCAAGCTGTTTGTTCGCCGCTACCGCGAGGCGGTATTCCGCATCATAAATACAATTCTCGCAAGGCTCTTTCATATCATGTTCTACTCCGTTATGATATAACATGATTGCACGCTTAATATCTTGGAGAGTATAAATTAAGTTATATTCTAAATATTCCTTACCATGCAGCGAACTTTCCTCATTTACGAAAGCGGCTACCCTCTCCCCAATAAACGCTATAAGAGAACATTTATCGCCTTGCTTAACTTGTATCACTCCAACATTTCCCATCGCCCCGCGATCCCCTAAATAGTGCTTATAATCTTCCGCAGCACCAATAGTTTTCCGTTTCGGCTCTACTTTCTTGCACGCCTTGCCTGACGCCATGCGTCTGATAGGCACCTCCTGCCCCCACTTATCAATGCGGCTCCTTTTCAGCTCGCATTGACCGCGGCGAGAGGCACCGTCGGCGATGAAGTATTTACAGTCCTTGCAGGTCTTGACCTCATCGCTCATTCTTCCACCTCGACTTTAAGCTCACCGCCTCCGTCCGCGAGGTCTTTGAAAGCCTTGCCAAAGCACATTTTCAGCGCGACTTTTAGCTCCTCTGCGGTCTCTAACCCGAACTCGTTAAGCAAGTTCTTGCAATGCTCGTCGACAAGGGTAACTGAAATTTTTACCTTCATTGCCTCTCCCCCGCTCCGTTCACGCAGAAGTTTTCCCACTTCTTGTAAGCGTCCACATAGCACCGCTTTTTGTCGCCGTCGTATGTGAGCTCATAGTACATACCGTCTTTGAGCGTCGTGCTCGCAAGAGCTTTGTTGTTTTGCAGAACTTTGACCTGCCACACGATGAAAACGTCGTCCTCACTGATCTGAATGACGTCCGACACGTCGAGGTGCGCGTTCGCGTACTCACAGACCACCTTTTTGACAAGAGCCTGAAATTCCTTGTCGCCCATATCAGATATGCCTCCATGTCAAAATTCTCGTGTTCAGAATGCCCGAATACCGCAGCATGACGTCGAGCTGCTCGCGCATTTGTCCGAGCTGCCAAAAGCCCGCAATCTTGCCTGCCTTTTCCTCATCTTCGAGAAAGGCGTTGAGTTTGACGATCTTCTCATCGAGAGCGCGTTTTTCCTCCACTAGACGGGAGAAAGGTGTACTGCCATTGCTGTCGCAACAGATTTTCTCTTTGTCGCAAACATCTGCAACTTCGGGTTTGTTGTTGAGTTCTTTCATGATAATATCTCCTTTGCCTTTCGGCTTTTTAATAACTGATTTCAACGTCGTGGACGGGATAGGACGGCTCCGCCTTATCCTCCGTCAACTGACCGCGTTTGTGATTGCTGCAAAAAATGATCTCGTCCCCGATTTTGGCATAGACGTTGCCGTGCTCATCGCGGAAGTAATCATACCCTGCGAACGTCTCTATGTACTTTGCCTGCGTCATCGCGCCGTCTCCCTGACGGTCGGCGGGACGGGAGCAAACTCCGAGCAGACGATCCGTACCTCCGTTGTCTTGCCGACGATGTTCTTCTGAATCTGCGAGCAATCGTGCTTGTATTCCTCCGAATACTTGCAGGCGCTTTCCTTTGCGCAGCAGTTACACTTATAGCTCGTGTTCATTGAGCACCTCCTTGACGATTCCGTCTATCTTATCCGCCATTGTGGACGGTATAAGCTCATCGAACTCGTAGTAGAACGCCATTTTGATACGCTCCGCAACGTCCTCGACAGCTTTTTTCAGCCCCTCTTGCAGGTTTGTATTTTTCTCTTTGAGCATATCAGCCCGATTTTTTTGCATTATAGCGTCAGTTTTAGTTTCATCAGCTTTATGCCAAAGGGTAGTGATTTTGGCTTCAAGCCGTCCTATCTCATTCACTACCTGCTCTTTCCACTTTACAGCAAGCCCCTCCGCGTCCTCACATACCGTAGTCGGAGCAAAGCCCATTTCGTCGAACTCAATCATCAAATCAAGCAGGCGATCCTTTATGTTGACCTCCCTCCTCGAAACGGGCTCTCTCGGCTGCTGAATTGCGGGAGGCGTAGCCCCCTGCCTGTAAGAAACCACGAGTACATCATCTCCGACGCTGTTTTTCAGCTCATCGAGATCGACGCTGCCGTCCTCCACGAAAATAAATGTTTTAATCATTGTTTTTCCTCCCGCGTTTTTGCTTTCTTAAACTTGTTTGCCGCAGGACAAGTTGCCCAATGTGGGGGATAGCCCGCCACCGTTTCCCCCTCATCTGTTACGATAATGACCTTGTGCGTATCACAGGGCATAGCCTTGCCTACTTTTGTTTTTATCCAAACAATCTCTGCTCCACAGCCTTTACATTTACTCATCTGCTGCCCTCCTCAAAACGGCAAGTCTTGATAATTTTCAAGACGTTTAATCTCTTTGAAAAGTTTGACTATCGCCAACGTCTCTTTTTGGGAAAGGATAATAATTTCGTCGCTGTCCTTGCCGTCAGGGTTATAATTCCGCAGGGTTATGCACCCGTTTGAATTTATACTTGCCTGACAAAGCGATGAATAACTGCTTTTATTCGTCGTTTTTGCGACAGCTTTCATTTCCCTGTCAATGAGTATCATTCCTGCCCCTCCTTGTAGGCTTTCTTTGCCTCGTTGATGTAGTTCTCTATCATTCTCGACAATTCGTCGAGCCTGTCCTCCATAAACTCAAAATCGTTGAGCTGCTCCCTGTATGCGTTCAGTTTCAGCGTCCTGTAAAACTCCGCAATCTCGTCAAGCTCCACGATTTCAGCAATTTGAGGGCGATTTTCACGACCGTTGAACTCCTCCACAAGCGCAGCGATGTCCTCATCGGTCTTTCCGCGCGCTTTGAGTAGCTCATAGTCATCGCCGCTGTCTCTCACGATCTTCTTTGTTCCTTTGTCCCTGTAAATAATGACTTTCATCTTTTTACTTTCTCCTCGTACTCCGCGATCGCGCGGAAGATCGGGTACGCCGATTCCGCTGCAAAGCGATAAATGTTTCATGCCCTTGCCCTAACGCAATACTTGCAATCTCTGCACTTACCAACTTTCACGATTTGCCTCCCGAAAAATATAATTCCCGAACAGATTTTCCGTCGGCTCGCGGCACATAGTCCATAAAACTTGTTGACCGATAAAGAATACGATTATTGCACCAACGTTGCAAGTCACGGAGTATTCTTGGTGCCGTGCTCTTTCGATAAATTCTTATATCAGGTAATAGACCCGCCTCTTGCACCTTTTTCACGCGGTATAAATCTTCCTTAATTGTTGTATCAAAGTTTGTGAGTATGTAAACGCTGTCTTTGTCGTTGGGTTTACAGTAATCACGGTAAATATTTAGACCGCGCACGATAGCTTTTTCGTTTTTCATAAAGTCAAAAGCAAAATGCACAACTTTCTTTTTTATAAAGTTTAATGCTTGTGCTACTTCAACGGTAAAAAATCGTGCATCTAACCCTTGTGTAAAATCCACCCACGCGTCACTATCTGCAAGTTGCCTCAACAACTCCATTTTATCTTTACAAGCTAAAATGTTTGCATCGAGCAAAACAATTTCCTTTTGTCCTCTCCAAAACTCCGAAAGGTCGGCAACCTTAACACTACATAACCCCTCTTTCTTCGAGACAATGCAAAAATCACAGTTGTTGCAGCAGCCCCTTGTGAGAAAACCGTAGGCTTTCCCTTTCGTAAGTTCGGGATAGAGCGAATAATCAGGGTAAATGTGCTCTACTTCGTAAGGTAAGTTCAGGTCGCGGTCTTTGTGATAAACCTCTTTACCGTTTTCGATTGTAATTGCAAACCCAGTCCCGCCAAACACCAACTCGTCAGCATTTGGATAATAGTCTGCCATTTTGGAATACTCTTCCCCGAACGTTTTTGAAATATAAACTTTATCGTAGTGTTTAATCGGCAGCTCAATATCCACAAACTCCACGTCATCGCCATGCGCTTTGTGCCATGCAGATATTTTCATCAGGGCGAGATTCGGGAAATTGTGGCTATCTACATCGTATAAACCTATATTCATTTTTTTATTCTCTTGAAATGTCAAACAAATCAACTCCGTATGTTTTTGCAAAAGTATTAAGCGCCGAAAGATTGATTTCGACATTCCCTGTTATCCATTCTTTCTCCTTTTCATCAGTTCACACGTTCCCGTGCACTTCTCTCTTGTACAGGAAAGGCAGATTTTTGCCTTCCTTTCGTTCTCTTCTTCTCTCTTCGTTGCGTGGGCGGGGCGCTCGTAAAACGGTGAACGCCCCACGCGCTCGGTTATCGGTATCATTTATCACCTCAAAACGAATAATTTTTTTGATTTTTATACTCTTCTATATCGCCTTTTCCCGAGACAACTCTCGTCAATAACAGCATTGAGCATTGCCATTGTCGCGATGACGCGCTGCGACGCGATCTCCGCACAGTTCGCCCGCACGAGAGCCTCCGCGACAGGCGGACAGACGGCGTTGCCCATGCGAGCAATCTGTTTCGCCTCGCTGTACCGCTTGCCGATGTGAGACTCGATGTCGATGATGTAGTCGGGCGGAAAACCCTGTGCAAGCATGAGCTCCCGCGCTTTGAGCATTCTCATTCCGATGTCGGAGATGAAGTACCGCTCGCCGTCAATCTCCATAATGAGAATCTCATCGGTGGCTATCGAATAGCCCGCGTACTTATTTAGAATTTCGCGGACGTTCGCCCAATTCCCGAAGTCCTGCGCCGTGTCTATTTTTTGCAGATACGTTTTAACGACATAGTGCCTCGGCAGCGTCGTTACCGTAGGCAGCGGGTTATCGACGCGGGACGCATGGTCTGCGCCACCATAGTAATGCAGCAGGTTTGCCGCCGCCAATGCGCTGTGGTCTATCGCCGTAACCGTCGGAGTGGGCTCTGAAAGACTTGCGCCCGCCTGCCGTTCGCCGCCGAAATACTTTGTCAGATAGCAGGCACTCATCGCATAACGAGGCGAGCCGTCGATTGTCATAATTGGTTTGTTTGCCTCCTGCCCGCGAACTTCGCCCTTTCCCTGTTCGGAATGGTACTGAACAAGCGACGGGGCGCAGAGGTAATTCCTGTTGCCCGTGGTCTGTGTCGGCAGCGGCTCGTTTACGCCGTGCGGCACATTATTCGTGTTGTTGCACATAATGTACGGGCTCGCGTTCCGTAGAACGAACTTGTCAAGCCCTCGCGCGATCCTGCGCAGCGTGTTCTCGGCAAGCTCTTTCTTCCGTCCAAATATGGACGGGCAAGGGAGCGACCAATCTATACACTCTGCCGCCGTCCTGTACGGCTTCCTGCCCTTTCCGTGCGTCGGCTCGGGAAACACGATAGGCTGCCCGTCCCGCCGCGCTATGAGGTAAAAGCGGTTGCGTATCGTCGGCGCGCCGTAGTCGCAGGCTTTGAGCTCTTTCCATGCCACCGCATAGCCGAGCCCCGCCGCGAGCCTGTCGCCCTCCTCGCTGTCGGGCTCTATTTTCAGGAACTCGCAAGCCTCCGAAAACGCAGGGTGTTCCTTTTCTATGCCGCCCGTGAGCATTGATACAAAGCCGTTGAACGTCTCTCCCTCTCGGGCAGGATCGGGGCGCATTTGCCCGTCTATCTCGATAAGCGGGCACCATGTTTTTATCTCGGGCACGTTCTCCATAAAGATGACGCGCGGAGCAACGCTCGACATAGCCCACCGCAACACTACCCACGACAGCCCGCGTATTTTCTTATCGACGGGCTTACCGCCTTTGGCGCGGGAGAAGTGCTTGCAATCAGGAGAAAACCACGCTATACCGACCGCACGCCCGCCCGTAACCTGTTCGGGATCAATGGCGAAAACGTCCTCCTGAAAGTGGCGCGCGTACGGGTGATTTACCTTGTGCATAGCGATTGCGTCCGCGTCGTGATTGACTGCTATATCGACGGGATAGCCGAGCGCGAGCTCCATTCCCGTACTCGCTCCTCCGCCGCCCGCAAAGTTATCCACGACAATCTCTCTGAACAGGTTATCCTGAAACATTTTTATCCTCCGTTTTCTCCTCGCGCTCGTATTTCTCGGCGTCGAAGTATCTGCACCCCTCGTGGTCGTCTCGGCACCGCTCGGGACACCTCTTTTTTGTGCAGAACGCGCAGCAGAGCTGCTTGTCCTCGCATGAGTTCGGAATTAGGCACTTCATATTTCCTCCACATAGCACCAACTTTGCGGGGCGCGTTTCAATGGCGCTTTCGCAAAGTCAGGACATTCCACCCGCGTTTCTTCGCTGTCATACTTCATGCAGATGTCGTACTCGCTGCATTCTTGCGCGCACCGTCCATAAACAGCGAACTCTGTAACCATTTTCGGCTTATCGAACAGCTTCGGTTCGGTGATATGCCAGCCATAGAAATCTTTTAAGCCTTGCCCCACATATTTTCGCAATTCATTCCACGAGAGACACGATTGTTTGCTTAATTCAATGCCTTTTCCGTAAAACTCACCGTTTTCACCGATTGTGTCATATTCATATTCACCGTATTCCGCAAAATCTGACGGCTCCCAAGGCTCCTGTATGCGTTCATAGGTATCGTCGTCCCAAAACTCACCTTCGTATTCTTCTACCCTATCGCACACGAACGAGCCGATGACTTTACCGCCGCCGTAAACGCTGTTCAAAACTTCTCTCACGGTTGCATTGCCGCCCTTATGCTTCGTCTGATACACATACACGGTAAACGGCGTTTCGAGATTCGGAACGGTCTTGCGTACCTCGATCGTTTTTTCTCCTCCGAAAATCTTTTGACACCATTCAGGACGAATACTTAATAAAACTGCTTTCATTTCTATCCTCCCGTCAGAACGGAATGTCCCCGTCGTCGTCAAACGCCTCTAATTGCGGTTTTGCGCCCCGTCTCCTCGGGGCAGGCTCATCGTACTGCCCGTCGTCGTCTCGGGCTCTCTGCGTCAGAAACTCGACGTCCTGCGCCACGATGTCAACGGCGGTGCGCTTTACGCCCTCCCTGTCCTCGTAGTTGCGCATTTGAATACTTCCGACCACCGCGACTTTGTGCCCTTTCTTACAGTACCTTGCGACGTTCTCGCCCGTGCCGCGCCATGCGGTTACTTGGAAAAAGTCCGTCTCTCGCTCCCCGTCCGACGAGGCATACTGCCTGTTCACAGCAAGCCCGAATCGGCACACGGCTATTCCGCTATTTGTCTCCGACAGCTCGGGATCGCGCGTCAGATTTCCGATAAGAAAAACCTTATTCATCGTCCGTTACCTCCGATATTCTGCTGACGGACACCTCATATGCCGTCTTTTCGATTACGCCCTGTTCGGTCTGCTTCTGATACACACGAGATTGCAGCCGACCTTTGACGTTGACGTGAGCACCGACGTCAAGCCTCGCAATCAGGCGCGCCGTCCTGCCCCAAATGATGAGCGGAATATAATCAGACTTTTGCCTGTCCCTGTTGACCGCGATCTGCACGTCGCAGATGTCGCGTCCGAGCGGCGTTGTGCGGTGCACGGGAGGCTTACAGAAAAAGCCCGTAAGCTCGATCTCGTTTATGTAGTCTGTATAGTCCGCCGTCTCCAAAGCGAAAAATACAACGAATAGCCTGCTTTTACCGTCTACCGCCCTATTGTACGTCCTCACTTGCCCGACGAGAGAGATTCTATCGCCGAAGTTCAATTCGTCGCAGAGCACCACGGGCATATTGACGGGAATCAGATCAATCGCCCCGCTCATACGCATGACAGACAGGTCAAACGCGTAAAACATTTCCCCGCAGCAATCGTACTTTTTCGGCTCCGTCGCAACCACGCCTGCCACCATAGCGGCGTTGTTTTCGTTTTTCATGTTTCCTCCGTTATGCCCCGTTCATCTTCGCCGCATTGTACAGCGCAGACACGAGGTAATTTTGCTTGTTTTTTATTTCGCCGCTTGCGGCTTTGTCATCCACTTCGATTATCAGGTTATAGAGAGCCCACCGTTTCTCGTCGCTTGTGAAAAAGTCCACTACCGCCTGCATGACCTCCAACGTACCGACGGTCTGCCCGTTGATTTTCTGCTGACGCTTCCCCTTGATGAGCTCAAACAGGCTCGTAAGCCTCGGCTTAATGATTGCGGGCGGCGAGGAAAAGAGGTCAAACGCGCTTGTTCCCTTTTTTTTGAGTTCGTCCTCCCACATATCGCAGCGCATGTTTATCTGATCCGTGTAAAACTCCACGCCTCTTTCAAAATTCTCGTCTGCCGCCTGCGCTCTCTCCTCTGCCTCGTCGTCAGGCAAAACGGGAGCGGGAGGCGGCTCGGGCTCGTGTTCCTCGGACGGCTGACTGCTCCACCTTTCGCTTGCCGCTCTCTTTCGGGCGGCGGATATTTCAGCGCGCTTTTTGATGTTCCGCAGCACCCGCTCTGAAAATATCTTCCCTTTCTTCACGGTGAACAGGTCGTAGTTGTGCGTAACCGCATAACACAGCTCGGGCGCGACTTGCAGGTCATAGGCGATATTGTCGAGATCGCTTTCCTTGATGTAACCGCCCTCCTCGTGCAGTATCTCAACGAAACACCAATAAAAGCCTAAACCCTGCAAGCCAAAGTCCTTGCGTATGCCCCGTAAGCTCAACCTCGCACCGTAATCGTGTGGGAAATATTCTTTTTGCATTGTGTACCTCCCTATAAGTACGCGCTGATTGATACCTTGACTTTCGGCTCCCTTGCGTACTTTTTTACGACGGTGAGCTCAATCACCTGCGTATCGTCGCCGTAAGCGATATTGTTGAGCGCGTCGCAGATGATTTTTGCTATGTTGTCCGCGTCAGGCTTTTTCTGCGGGTGTATGGCACCCGCAGCCGCCTCCTCTGCCCGTTTCTTTGAAAACGACTTCGGGATAGGAAAATGAGCCTCTATCCGAACTCTCACGGGCTTGTCGAACAGGTCGTAGTCCGTCGGCTTATTCAGCCTGAACATCAGCCGCACCATGTTTTCGTACTCGACATCTGCGTCAACCTTTATCGCTTGCGCAAAGCCGTTGACCGTCGAAAATCTCGGTCTCCTCTTGCCGACGGGCGCACCTGCTATTTCAAACTCCATTTTCAGCCCTCTGCGCCGTCCGTATCGGCAAAGAAGTCAAACTCGCCTTGTTCCTCGGGCGTCGGTTGATCTTCCTCGGGAGAGCCCGTTTCCGCCGCCTGCGCGGGCTCTGCGAACGCCGTCTCATCGTACTCAACGTACTCGGGCTCGCCGTTCTCCTTGATGACCGCATTGTCGCGCACGAAAGCGTCCTGCATTTCGATAGACATGACGCCCCATTGCGAGATCAGATGACGGAGCAGCGTCTTGAACGCCATTTCGTCAAAATTCTTGTACCAAAACGAGCTGTATTTGTAGAGCTCATTCTTCGGAATTTTGCCGTTGATGTAGTCATCGTACTTATCTGCGCGGAACGCGGGAGAGTATGTATCGGCGTGTTTGAGCATTTTCGCTTTCGTCCAATAGACCTGCTTTCGGAAACCGTTGAGAAGCTCAAAGTACGCCATGTAGCCCACCGTCGGCAGAGCGTCGCGTTCGTCGTCGTTTTCGATAAACTCAAACTTTTGCTTGCCCGTGAACTTGTCGCGCCCCTTATACTCGCCCTCTTTAATCTCGAACACGTCAATGTCGAGATACTGTCCCGAGCGCATTGCGAGCTGTTTATAGCCCTTTGCGCCGAGCACAAACTGCGCATTGGTCTCGATGACGTTGCCCTGTTTGTCCTTTTTGTCGAACGGGACGAGGTAATACTGCCCGAGCTGCGGGGACGGGGAAAGTCCGAGACTTTCACCCAAAAGCGCGCCCGAGAGGATAGACCTCTGTGTGCACTTTTGCAGCGTGGCGTTGGTGCTGACCGCCGAGATGATACTCGCGGTAAATCGCTGAGCGTTCTTTCCGACCGCCTGCGAAACGAGCCCCTTGATCTGCTCCTGATTCATGAAAACCGAAAACTTCGGCTGATTGTTTGAAAGCTGCCTCTGATTTGTCGTTGCTACTGCTCCGTTCATGATATATCCTCCTTAAATTGCCGAAAATCTGATCTTGTTCTCTTTGAGGAACCGTTGCAACGCTTTGAGCTGTTCGACGGTACCCTCCACCTGAAACCGCACTACCTGCATTTTGGGCGCAGGCGCGATAGTCTCTGTCTGCTCCTGCGGCATTTCCTGCGCGGCTTTTGCCGCCGCCTCTGCCGCTGCCTGTTCCTGCTTTGCTTTCATCTCCGCAACGCGGGCGCGCTCTGCTTTGAGCCTTGCGTCCTCCATAAGCGCGGCGGAGAGGTCGAGCGTGCGGAAGTAAAACGCTTTGACGAGCTCCTCGTCCTCCGACTGTAACGCCTCAATAGCGATAAGCGCGTTGCGGGCGTTCTCGAACACGGCGTCGATGTCTACCTTAACGGACTTCATCGTCGTGGAAGCGTTCAACCACTTCGGGTTATGTATGCGCTCGTAGGGAATGAGCCCCGAGAAGTCTCCGACGGTCGCCTTGAAGTATTCGATGATCTCGTTCTGCTTTTCCTGCTGCTTACGCTCCTCGAACGCCTTGACCTGCGCGTCGATTTCCGCGACGGTGCCTTTGACCTTTTGCAGCACCTCGTCCACCTCGCCCTTGAACTTCTCATACGGAGCGTTATAGACCTTGCCGATCCTGATACGCTCGTCGTTGAGAGCCTTACAGAACGCATTGAGCTGCGCCCTGTCCGCTTTCGCCGTAGCGATTTGAGAGTCGTCGTAGGTTACGCCCTTATACTGTTCGAGCGTCGCCTCTACCCTTGCGAGCAGCTCCGCGTTGTTCCACGAGATCATCTTCGGAATAAGCTCCTCGACGGGGCTTTTCAGAATGAGTGCCAATTCGTTTGCCATAAGTTTGTCCTCCAAAAAATTTGATTTTTGTTACTCTTTGTAAATCGGGGGCAGGATCAGCGGCGGTCTTTGTTTCCGCTCGACATAGCCCCAAAACTCTTTTTCTCTCGTGTAGAGGTATTTCATGTCCTCCATGAGAGCCCTGCGCAGAAACGGGTAGTGCCTCGTGATGAGCTCGGTTTGCTCGTTCCTGCCCGTCTGCTTGATTTGCACTTTCAGCCACGCAAACGTCCAACCGAGCGTAACGAAGTAGTGTAGCACCTGCGCGTAGTAATACTCGGGAACGTGCCCGTCCCACTTTTGCAACGCGGCGGCGGAGTGTATCTCCGTGGTCTTTATCTCGATAAACCCGCGCGCTTTTGTCTCGATTTCCGTAAGCTCTCCGTCAAGCGAGGCGAACATAAACCCTCTGCGATACACCGTCTGCTTATCCTGACGCACCTTGTACTGCGGATAGTCGAGCGCAAACAGCTTGACGAGCATATCCTCCGCCCTTGTTCCGTACTGCACCTGCGGTTTGTCGGAGATGTCCTCGGGCTCACGGAGCCCCACTTTCTCCTCCCAAACCTCAATGTTTGACTTGAACGGGGACAGTCCGAGGATCGCCGCCGCGTCCGATCCGCCTATTCCCGTTTTGCGGAACGCCTGCCACTCGGGAGAACCGTGTTTCAACCTGATCTTTTCAAGTGCCATACAGCCCTCCCGAGACAAGAGAAAGAGCCTACCCGAACGGCGAAAAGCCTGCGCTCCGTCCCGCCGTTTCCGACGGACGCGGGCGCAAAGATATTCGCCACAGATAAGCTCTTTGTTCGTTTGAAGTTTCTCATGATCTCTGTCTCCTTTTGTTTGTTGTGTTCGCCGTCAGTCGTCAAATGCACCCGCGGCGGTGCGTTCGTCCATGCCGCTGTTGAGGCAGGTTACATACCTCTGCATTTGCCTTTCGGCGACAAGCTCCTGTACTCTATCCCACTCTTTGCGGGTAACGCGCCCGCTCCGCATTTTCCCGAGCAACTCCTCCACCTCGTCGATCCTTGCCTCTATCTCATCGGCTTCATCTCCGAGCTTTCGGCTCAACTCTCGGTCTTTCTTGGCGAACGCCTCACAAGCACGCTCATAAGCCTCGTCGCGCTCGTTCATGAGCTTCGTCCTCATGCTGTCGAGATTGAAAAGTGCGCTTTCCGCCTGCTTAAACGAAATTGTTTTCATTTGTGCTCCCTCCTGTCAGATCGTAGCGATGTACAGCTTCACGACGCCGTTTATGCGCGTAAGCGCAAACCTCTTGACGTCAACCTGCGGGACGCCCGACTCCGCAATATGCGTCTCGAACTCCTCGCGGCTCATTCTGCGCCCGTCGATAATGATCTCCGACGGTGTGCCAAACCCTTTTTCGCTTGCCATTTGTATGTCCTCCTTATTTCGCTTTCGCGTATTCTCTGAACTCTTCCTCGCGGGCTGCGCGCAGCTCCGTAACGGTGCCGTCTTTCAGCTCGGGAGAATCTGCCTGCACCTTGCGGCGAGCCCTTGTAATGCTCTCCATTTGCCGCAGGCTTCCGTCTGCCGCAAGCTCCGCAAACGACCTTGATGTGTCGATCCCCATGCGCTCGAAACAGCCCATGAGGAGAGCCGTGTCGCTCTTTCTTGCCGCCTCGTTCTCCGTGAGCTCCGCGCGGACGATTGATTCCAACCTTTTCAAGCGTTTCATGTCGTGCCTCCTTTACGCCGATTTCTGCGCATTTGCGAGATAATCTCTGATAAGCTGCCTTACGAGGGTGCTCATCGAAAGCTCTTTCTCTGCGGCGAGCTTTTTCAGTTCCTCGTGGGTAGCAGGCGAAAGACACACTCCGAGATAAACCACGTCTTTCTTCTTGCCCATAAGCAATACCTCCGTAAAACAAAAAATAGGTCTGCCAAGTTAAGGCAGACCTACTATCAAGCCGTTTTATGAGAGATAAAAAAATAGGCTTGCCTCAACTCGCAAACCTATTGTAGAATAACATTTTTAAAAAATTTTTGAAAAAATTTTTAATTTTTTGGGAATTTCTTTCATTCTTAAAAAGGCTTTACGTTGTACGTCTCCAGATAGCGGTTGATGCGCGGGAAATCGGCGGGGGTGACGATCGTGAGCGCCTTTTCTCCCTGCACCCCGTGCTCCGTGACGATGACGGCGAGAAGATCTTTCTTTTCTTCGAAGGCTTTGAACACGTCGAACACGGTCGCGTCCTCGGGCACGATCTTATACCTGGCGAGAATTTCCTCGCCGACGATGCTGCCGCAGGGCGTCCGGGTAAGGAATTCGTTGAGGTCTTCCCCTTTTTCCGCGCGGGCGGCGAGTTCCGCGTACAGGCCGTAAGAGTTGATGACGCCTACCATTTTCCCGTGGTCGTACACCACGAGCGATTTCTGCCACGTTTCGGCAAATTCTTTGACCGCCGCGATGAGCGGTTTGTCCGCAAAAACGGATGCGATTTTTTTTACTTTGATCGCCTCCGTGATGCGCGGCGGGTGGCAGAGCTGCTTTTCGATGAACGCGATGTTTTCCACGACGTTGTCGCAGGGGTTGGCGATGAACACCTCTTCCGAATCGGTCGCGCGGTGCACGATCGCGTTGCGCAGCTTGCCGTAGTCGATGAGTTCGTTTTCGTAGCGGCGCACCGTCATGTTCAGGTCGGTGCAGCGCTTGACGAGGTCGGTAAAATTCTGCGTCGCCCTTCCGCCGTAGAGGATCTTCAGCTGGCTCTCGATGCGGTTGTAACTTTTCAGAAATTTTTCCGCGTTGGCATATTCCATTGGCATTTTCCCTCCTTACCCGTATTATAACACATTATATGCCGCCTTTCAAGGGTTGCGCCCCAATATTTTGTAACGAAAATTTTCTTCGGCGGATTGCGCGTTCGAAAAAAATATGTTACAATATCCGCATGGGAAAATATAAACTCGATTTTCAGCTCGTGCCCGACGGCTGCTGGTATACGAACCTTCGGAGCGCTCTCCCCAAAGAAACGTGGGACAGGGTGCGCAAAAAGGCGTATGCCCGCGCGGGAGGCAGGTGCATGATCTGCGGCAAAGCGGGGCGGCTGGAAGCGCACGAAGTGTGGGAATACGACGACGAAAAACAGATACAGAAACTTGCCGACGTGATCGCCGTATGCCCCGCATGCCACGAAGTGATACACATCGGCAGGACTGCGCTCGTCGGAAGAGAAAAAGAGGCGCAGGCGCATTTTATGGCGGTGAACGGCTGCACGCAGAGCGAATACCACGCGGCCCTCGGCGAAGCCAACCGCGTCCATGCGGAGCGGAGCCGCCGCGAATGGGTCACCGACATTTCCAAATTAAAAGAATTGCTGTAAGGAGCGGTTTCATGAAAAAAGTAAAAATAACGGTCTTGCGCAAAACGCTGATCAAAGACCTCGCCGAAGAATACGGCGCGGAGGGGCTCGGCACCTGCCCCATGCTGCGCGAAGGGCAGGTGTTTTACGCCGATTACGCCAAACCCGAAGGGCTTTGCGACGAGGCGTGGAAAGCGATCTATCAGTACGTGTTCGCACTCGCGCACGGGGCGGGGAAAGAGCCGTTCTATTACGGTGACTGGATCAAAAAGCCCGGCGTTGCCATATGTTCGTGCAACGACGGCCTGCGCCCCGTGATATTCAAACTCGAAGCAACGGACATCGATGCGGAGATCGACTACGAACCGGTAAAAGAATGAGCGCGTCCTTTTTATTCCTCAAAAAAAGCGAAAAGAATACGCCCGCCGCGCGGGAAAAATGCGGTAAACGCGCGGGTTTGCTGGGCATTCTTCTCAACATACTGCTCGCCGCGGCCAAGATCGCCTTCGGCGCGGTCTCGGGCGCGGTATCCGTGCTGGCGGACGGCATGAACAACCTGACCGACTGCGGAAGCAACGTCGTTTCCGTCGTCGGGTTCAAGGTGAGCGGCAAGCCCGCCGACAAGGAACATCCCTTCGGCCACAGGCGGGCGGAGAGCGTTTCCGCGCTGGTCATCGCCGTCGTCATCCTCGCGGTCGCAGCAGAACTTGCGATACAGTCCGTCGAGAGCATATTTTCGCCCGAAAAGACGGATTTTTCCCGCGGGCTCGTCATCGTTCTGGGCGTTTCGGTTCTTGTAAAACTCTTTATGTTTCTGATGAACCGCTCTCTTTACAAAGAATTTTCGGCGGAAACGTTCAAGGCGACGGCAACGGACAGCCTGAGCGACGCGATCGCCACCGCCGTCGTGCTGGCTTCCCTCTTCGTTTCCCGCTATACGGGCATCGAGCTGGACGGGTATATGGGCATGGCCGTGGCGGTCTTTATCGCGTTTTCGGGCGCTTCGATCCTGAAAGAGACGGTCTCGCGCCTGTTGGGGCATGCCGTCGACCGTGAAACCGTAAAAAAACTGGAAGCGGACATCTGCGCCTTCGAAGGCGTGCACGGCGTGCACGACATGGCCCTGCACGACTACGGCGAAGGAAAGCTGTATGCCACGGCGCACGTGGAAGTGGATTCGCATATGACGCTCACGGCGGCGCACGACCTTGCGGACAAGATCGAAAAGGCCGTGGAGAAAACGGGCGTCGCGCTGACGGTACATATCGACCCCCTCGTGCTGGACGACCCCGCCGTGAACCGCCTGCGCGAAGAGACGGAACGCGCGGTTCACGAAATCGATGCGGCGTTTCAAGTCCACGATTTCCGCGTAGTGGGAGGAAAAGAACACGCCAACCTTATTTTCGACGTGGCGATCCCTTTCGGCTGCGCTTTAAGCGACGAGCAAGTGCTTGCGCGCATAGAGGAGCGCATTTCCCTCATGAACGAAAACGCGGGCGTCGTCGCGACGATCGAACGGCAGAACATCGATTAAAAGTAAAAGGCCATGCCGCCGCAGGGATTCCCCGCGGCGGCGATCATGCTCAATATACTTTTTTACCGTCAATAAAAACAACGACTCGCTTCCCGAAAAACGATATGGCTATATTGGCTTTTACCTTTACCTGATCGTATTCTCCTTCCAACACGATGCCGTTAGAATAAGATGTCACCATTGTATGATCCTCCGCAATCCTCTGTCCGTTCACCTCAATATAATGTTTTGAAAAATTACTGTAAACGTAAACCGTAAGCCCCCCGTATTGCAAACTGATTCTTTTCCTGTTTAAAATAAAAGCAATTATCGTTATCGCGACCAATATCGCCAAAAAAATACCGCCGACAACAAGCATTCCAACCCCTCCTTGGTTTTTTATAAATTATATCAGGTCTTTTGACCTATGTCAAGACTTTTGACCTGCCTCGTCTTAAAATAGTTGCATGGAAAACATGCCCTATATCGATGTATTGAAGCAATTGATGAGCGAAAAAAACTTGAGTCAGCAAAAACTTGCCGATACGCTGGGAGTAAATCAAACGACGGTGAGCCAATGGTTACTCGGCAGGAAAAAACCCGGATACGACAGTATTTTGCTTTTGTATGAAAAATTCGGCATTTGTCCGAACGATCTTTTCGGCATAGAGTAGAAACTATTTTTGTTTTGTCGAAAACCAAACGTTGCCGCAAGAAGTCGTTTTTTCATAAAAACCAAAAAACGGGGCATACTGCATTGCAAACACGGATACGGGGGCAATGCACATGACTGCCGATCAAACTTTAAAAAATCGCCCTGCGGCAAAAAACCGCGGGGCGATAACTTTATTCCTCTTTTTCAATTTCGACGATTTCGATATTCGGCTCGAACCGATTGAGCAATATCTTGCATACGACCATACAGACGGCGTTTGCGATAAGAGGGATATACGCCGACGTCGAAAACGCGCCCGAAGGCGCTTCGCGGTTCAAAAGCCACAAAAGCAGGACGCCCGCACCCGTATACAGCATGGTCGCCAACATCGAGGCGACAAAACTCAATTCCGCGGCCGTCCTCTGCTTTTGCAGGAACAGCGCCGCGACCGCGCAGGCCGCCCCCGCCGCCGCCAAAACCAAAATCAATGCGGGCAATGCCCGCAACATCTTTTCGGCCGCCTCCGGCAACGAAGACGGGATAAAGGAAAACCGTTTGTTTAAGAGGTTGATCCCGTTTTCGGAGCCGCCCGTACCCTCTTCCTTCACGAGCGGAAAAAACAGGCTTACCGCCGCGCAAACGGCGCAAAGCCCCGCCAACGCCGCAATCGCGCCCCTCTTGATCGTAAAACTTTGCATATTTCTCTCCCCGAAAATTTTGTTCTGTTTTATTATAATCGCCATTTTGGAGTATGTCAAGCAAAATACGCCAAAACAGAGTAATGTTATAAAAAAACAGACAACACGGAGCGTACATGTACGGAGAGAGGCTGCGCGAACTGCGCACGGATTTCGGTCTGACGCAGAAACAACTTGCGGAAAGGCTCGGCGTCACGCAAAAAAATTTGAGCAAATACGAACTGGAAAAACTGGATCTGAGCACCGATATGATCATAAAGATCTGCAACTTTTTTATGTGCTCTGCCGATTATCTGCTCGGCAGGACGGATTACTGACCGCGCGCTTCGGGGAACTTTTACGCCTTCAAAGAAGAAGACGCCCGGCCGCAAAGCGGAAAAATGCGGCGCACCGCCCGAAACGGGCGGCATTTATGCTTCGCATGCAATTTAAAATGCGAGGCGGGCGGCAAAAGCCGCCCGCCTCGCATTTTTACGGTTCTACCCCAATAATTTTTTCTTTTGCGCGTCGAACTCTTCCTGCGTGATGACGCCCGCGTCCAAAAGCCCTTTCAGCTTCGTGAGCTCTTCCGCCGCAGACTGCTGCTGCACGACCTGCACGGAGGGCGTGCCCTGACGCGCGGCGCGCATTTTGCCGCGCACGAAATCGACCACCTGCTTGGCCGTCGCGTTGTCGAGATACGCATTGTCGAACGTAAAACTGTTTTCGCTGTTAAAATTGTCTTTCGCGTGCGAATTTGCCGTTTCGAACTGGATATACCCGGCAACGACCGCTCCCGCCTCTTTGAACTGCACGCCCAGCATGGACTCGTAAAAGATCTCCTTGACCCCGCCGAAAAAGTTGGAGGTCATAAACGAACGGAGATTCTTTTTCGCTTGCAACGTGACGCGGTCATCGTATACGCGAAGGATTTTGGTCATGCCGCCGTCAAGTTTGTAGACGACGCCTGCATCTTCTTCCGATACCGCGGCAGAGCCGTCCGACTTCTCCACAGCCGCGCCGGGAACGATGTTGCCCGTAGCCCCGGCCGCTATTGCCTTTGCATCCCTTGCAGGGATATAAAAAATCGCATATACGACAAAAAGGGCGGTCTCTAATATAAACGGAATATATGCTATCGTCGACACGACAAAATCATCGTTATCTGCCGTAATCGCCGAATAAACGATCCCTTCGATCATATAGAGAAAACACCATGCGAGAGAGACGATCGCAAACGGAAAAGCGATTTTGCTCACCGCAGGACTCTTTTTGATCGTAAACACGGAAAGCAAAACAAGGTAAACGACCGCACAGAGAAGTTGCAGCCAGCAAAGCAGACCGAGTACGGTAATGGCCCACGAATAACTGCCGCTAATGTATCCGCTGGAAAAGCCCAAAAGCTGAAACCCGCATTCGACCCCCGTATAGTTGCGGCCAAATACGCCATAATCCACAACGATCACCAAACTGAAAGCCAATGCAATCAGCGACATCGCCGCAATGAAAAAAGGAAACAATTTTGAAACGGTACTTCTTGCGTTATTCATACCTCTCCCCGTAATAGATTTATTTTCAGGCTTTGGCGGCATGAACAGGAGCGGGGACGCGCGGTGCGCCGCGCGTTATCCCGCCGGAGTGCCTTTTGCCTGTTTCGGTTACAGTATAGCAAACGGAACTGTCAATTTCTGACATTTTGAAAAAACATTTTCCGAAATCGTGCGAAAATCCCCGCGGCGGAAGAAAAATATTTGTGCCAAACCGATTTCGCCCCCGACACGGCGCTCAAAAGCCGCGTTTCTCCCTCCGTAAACGGAAAATCTCGGCGATTTTTGCCTGGCGTTCTTCCCGTTCGGTAAAAGCGGCGGACGCTTTTATATACATTATAACCGTAAAAATTACGGCGAAACAAGTTTATGAAGTTTCATGAAAGATTAAAAGAGCTGCGAACGGAACGCGCTCGGACGCAAAAGAAATTGGCGCAAACGATGCAGGTCACGGACGATTGCATCTGTTTTTGGGGAAAGGGGCGAAGCAAGCCGTCTATACAGCAGATTTTGGATCTGTGCCGGCTTGTTCGAAGTCGGCACAGATGTTTTACTTGGCAAAAAGGATCACTGAAAAGCACCGAACGAAGCGGAAATTATTTTGCGATACCCCCCTTTTTTTTCTGCAAACAAACCCCGCCGAACGGACAGGGCTTGCGGGTTTCGGCGATTTCGGCCGTTGGAATCCGCGCTCACTTTTACAAAAGGCTTCGGCGCGATAACAAGGATGAAACGATCTCCGTATGCATATAAAAATAAAAAAGGCATCCGTTGAACGGATGCCTTAAATTGGATGCGGCAACTACCTATCCTCCCGGAGGGTAATCCTCAAGTACTTTCGGCGTAAGAGAGCTTAACTTCTGTGTTCGGTATGAGAACAGGTGGGACCTCTCTGCCATCGTCACCGCAATGGTTATATAACCGCGTCTGCCGCGGATCATATACTTTATGATTTCTTCCCCTTATCAAAAGAAAAAATCATATCTCTCCTCCCGGGGATTTCCCTCCCCGCCAAGAAGATTGACAACTGCATAGCTTTTCAATCCGGAAGACTCCGTTCCGTACGCCGCAATACCTTTCGCTCGTTGAAATCATAGTCTCTTTTCTTTTTTTCTGTAAGGATTTCGTATCCGCTTCTTCATCTCATTTTATTGAGATCAAGCCCTCGACCTATTAGTATCGGTCAGCTGCACGCATTGCTGCGCTTCCACCTCCGACCTATCAACCTTGTCGTCTGCAAGGGGTCTTACTACCTTACGATATGGGATATCTTATCTTGAGGTGAGTTTCACGCTTAGATGCTTTCAGCGTTTATCTCATCCGCACTTCGCTACCCTGCCGTGCCGCTGGCGCGACAACAGGTGCACAATAGGTGCGTTCATCCCGGTCCTCTCGTACTAAGGACAAAGCCTCTCAAATATCCTGCGCCCACGATGGATAGGGACCGAACTGTCTCACGACGTTCTGAACC
>CDZB01041860.1_pt1 | contig 54412 bp, 36 predicted proteins | sample 554961 | NCBI WGS metagenome assembly CDZB01 (sample SAMEA3182106, study PRJEB8094) | gut metagenome | biome: human; feature: gut; material: Stool; isolation source: human stools | place: Canada | collected 2013-02-26 | reverse complement strand
CGGCAGGAAGCGCCGCACACGCATTGCGTAATTCCCTCTCCCTGCGGCAAATACGTTCTCTGCACCGATCTCGGCACGGATACGCTGTACATATACGACAGGGAACTGAACCTCAAAAATACGGCAAAAGTGCCGGAGGGGTACGGGATAAGGCACATCGTCTTTTCAAAGGACGGAAAATACATTTACGCGGTCAACGAACTGGTGCCGTCCGTCAGCATATTTGAATGGCGAAACGCAGGCGCGCGCTGTTTAAGGACGGAAAAATTGACGGAAGCGGAGGGCGTGACGGGCGCGGCGATACGGCTTTCAAATGACGGTAAATTTTTATACTGCTCCGTGAGAGGAGAAAATGCGCTGTATGTTTTCGGCATAGGGAACGCCGGCCTGCAACTTATTCAAAAATGTGCCAGCGGCGGAGACAGCCCGCGTGACTTTAATATCATAGAAGACAAATTTTTGCTCTGCTGTAACGAAAACAGCGGCAACGTGATTGTTTTTTCCTTACAAAACGATAAAATCGGCGTTAAAACGTGCGGGTTAAAACTGAAAAAACCGCTCTGTGCTGTAACGTAAAATTCAAATTGCGGGGCGCGCTCGGAAAGTGCGTACGGCGTAATGAAAACGGATATATCCGTTTTCGCATTCAAAATGCGAAAATATCGATTGATGGCAAAATTGTTTGCTGTATCAATAAAAGATTTAAGGAATGGAGGAAAATGTTATGCATCTCACCAAGCTGGCAAAGCGAACGACCGTTTGGGCGCTGACGATCGCCATGTGCCTGTCGTTCGGGTTCGCTGCGCTGTTTTCCGCGCTGCGCGCGTCCGCGGCGGACGGAAAGATCGAAAACGTTACCGATCTTGCAGAGTGGAGTGAAGAACTCACCCCGACTTACAATGTCTCTGCAACAGACTTGAAGTTTGCAGACGGCACGCCGCTGAATTCATCCGAGTCGGCGGCTAAAACGCCAAAGGATAAACACGAAACGGTGGGTGTAAAACTTTCCAGCGGCGATACCGTAGGCGAAACTCTGCTCGGCAAAGGCATCAGTTTCAAACAGACCATGAGCGGCACCTTCGAGATCAATTACCGCGTACTGCCGACGCAAAATACTTATAGCGGACAGGTCGCCCAAGAGTGGCAAAATGATACCAGTCTCGATGTGCGTGAAGTCGGCATCACCGTTACCGATACGGACACGAACGAGAGTTTTACGATTTATGTGGCGGGCGGCGTAGAATGGATGCCCGGCTGTGTAAATGCACGAGTCGGCTACGGCGATGCAAAAACAAAATCCGGGAAGTACGTGAATGCCGACTACAAAGGAACGGCGGGGCTTCGGTATTTGGGCGATAACACGGAAACGATTGGTTTTGACGTGAACGATGCGTACAGAAATACAAGATTGGGGAATACTTCCTATTCCAATTATGTTTCCCGTTTGACGAACGGACAAGACGGACAGGTTCAGCCGATCACAGACAGTACGGGGATTTCTACGCGCATCGGCTTCGATCCCGCCACGCGTAAGATCTATGGATATTCGTACGGCTTTTCCACGATAGGCACGCAGACGTCTGTTACAAAGCGCGTGATCATCGACCTGAGCGATATGTCGCATTATGCGCAGATCGGCGATTCCGAACATAAACTTGCGGACAGCACGTTCGAAAATTATACCGTAAAAATGACGATCACAAACATTGCGGAAGACAGACCCGCAAACTTCATGCTCTATTCCCTCAACGGGCAGTCGCTGGCGGGCGAAAACGGCGTACTTACCGATAACCGCGGCCCGTCCGTCATCCCCGACGCGGCATCGCTTCCCAACGGGATGAAAGGGCAGGCGTACAAAATCCCCGCAATGAACGCCTATGACGTTATGGAAGGCGTTATACCTTTCAACGGCAAGGTGACCGTTTACGGGCCGGACGGCTCTGTGCTGTCGGGGCTGGACGGCGTTGCCTGGAGCGATTCGCTCTCCTTTACGCCCGAAGAAGGCGGCGAATATCGCATCGTCTATTCCGCACCGACCGACAGCAAAGGAAAGGATTGGAAAACGCCCGGGAAGGGATACAATACCGACGGGGTATATGCCAGAGACGTCGTCGAGTACAACGGCGCACCTATGGGCGATGCAGAGCGCACGGTGCGCGTCAATGTGAAGGAACTTTCCGTTTCTGCCGGCGATCTGATAGGGCTTGAAGGCTTTACGGTAGAAGATTATAACTATTTAGGCTCGCAGTACCGCGATTCCGAGGGGAACGCCGTTTTGCCCTACGATAACAGGAGCGGCATTTATTTGAAAGCTACCGCCGCCGGCGAAGCCGCCGCGGGAAGTTCGATTCAATTTAAAAATACGCTTTCGGGTTTATTTGAACTCGATTTCCGCGTCATGTCCGCAGATACATATTCAGACACCGAGAATTATTGGGGCAGCGGATGGGCGACCGCAAATAAAGAGCTGGAAGTAAGAAACCTTGCAATTACGCTTACCGACAGCGAAACGGGCGAGTCTTTTACCGTATACCTTGTAGGCGGAACGGATTGGGCGATTGGCATTCCGAACGCGAGAGTCGGTTACGGCAAGGCGGGCGAAAATACCGGCGCAGGGCTTCAATACGATTACAGGGATGCGACGGGCACGCAACCGGTCGGGAAATTTGACGGGTTTGCCGCTGACGTTGGAGAGTCCGGTGAAAACACCCGCCTGTACGGTACGGCGTTCTCGAACACCACTTCCACAAGCGACATCATTTGGAAGCACGGCGGCTATCCCACGGTCATCAACTTTGATCCCGTCACCCGAGAGGTATACAGCTATTCTTATAACAATCAAAACCAATTCAGCAAGCGCGTGATCGTCGATCTTTCGCGCGAGGCTGACCTCGCACACATCGGCGACAGCGCAGGGGCGTTGAAAGCAAGCTCGTTTGAAAATTATACGGTATCCGTACAACTTATGAGCGTTGCGGACGGAAAAACCCCGTCGCTCATCCTTTATACGCTGAACGGGCAGTCGCTCGGCGGCGATGCCGGCAGGATAGAAAGCGGCACAGGCCCCGCAGTCACGACCGAGGTGGTTTCCCGCGCGGTGGCAAATAAGGCGTACAAAATTCCCGCGCCGCAGGTTTTCAGCCTCTTTGAAAGCGACCTCGCGTTCAACGGCAAGATTCGCGTGGAAAATGCGGATGGCACAGTCGTAATGCAGGATGCCGACTGGTCGCAGGGGCTCGCGTTCACGCCCGCCGAGGCGGGGCAGTACTACATCGTGTATCACGGGGCGACCGACTCGAACGGAAACGGGCGCAAACAATATACGATGAACGGTTATACGGGCGAGGAAGTCATGTTCCGCTATCCGCTCGAAGTGTTGGCAAGTGCAGACGTTCCCACCGTTTCACGCGCGAGCAACTCCGATCTCATCCTGAAAAACAGGCAGGTGAACATCGGTGCGACGGGCGTTTCCGCGCTCGATCTGAACGGCGCGAGCGTACAGATCCTGCTTTCCGTCACCAAAGACGGAAAACCTTACGGTGAATATACCGATTACCCCGTTACGGCGGAAACGTATATCAGTTTTGACGAAAACGGTGAATATGTTCTGTCTTATACCGCGACCGACTACATAGGGCAGAGCGGAACGCAGACGTTCAACGTTACCGTGACGGACGGCAAAGTGGAATTCTCCGATGATGCCGCGGCGCCCGCGGTCATCGGTGCGGATTACATCGTCGGCAAAGACGACCTGATCGTCTACAATTATCAGGACGGCGTCGTAAACGATTATACGCTCTCCGTACAGGTGTACGACGGTTCTGAATGGAAGGATGTGACGGCTGAAAGCGACGGCACGTTCAATCTGAAGAGCTTATTCGAAACATTCGCCCCGGGGCAGTACAATGTCAGATATGTCGTCGTTTACACGTTGGAAGAAACACAGGTCAGCCAATCGGTTGAGCGCGAAGTCGCTTTACAGGATAAGACGGGGCCGGTCATCACTGCGGAAGAATTGACGGGGGCGGTGCCTGACCCTGCGGAAGATACCGCTGTGCTCAAGCATTTCCGCGCGGTCATCGGCGGAAGCGTGACTATTCCGAGGGCGACGGCGCAGGATAACGTAGACGAAACGTCGACGGTGAGCGTCGCTATCAAAGGCCCCGACGACGGCGAAGCGGTCGCGGCCGATTTCGGCGATACCGTGAATTTTGCAAAAGAAGGCGTTTGGCTGGTCGTTTATACTTCGCAGGACAAAGCGGGCAACGCATCGACTCTGGCGCTGCAGATAGAAGTCAAGGCAAGCTGGTTTACGGTCAGCGCCGACGATGCGGCGGTAAGTTTCGGAAGCGCGTATACGCCCGCAGCGCCGAACGTGGTCGACCAGTTCACGGGAGAGACGATCACCGATTTCACGGCGAAAATATCCGTAACATACGGCGGGAACGCGGTGGAAACAAACAACGGCGCCTTTACGCCCGAGCATACGGGGGTATATACGGTCACTTATACCGTCACTTACAACGGACAGGAAGAAACCTGTGAACTTACGCTTACGGTCAGCGACGATACCGATCCCGTCATCGCGGTGCAGGGCGAATATGCAAAGAATGTGGAAACGGGAACGGAGATCACGATTTTGCCTTCTTCCGTGAGCGACAACTATGACAGCGGCCTTACCGCGAAAGTTTCGGTTTCTTTCGGAGGCTCTGTCGTGACCGTCACCGACGGAAAGTTCGTTGCCGACAGAGAGGGCGTGTATGTGATCACTTACACCGTATCGGATACCGCGGGGAACACGGCTTCGCAGACGTTTGAAATTACCGTGAAAGCGCCCGCAACCAACGGAAACGTCGGCCTTATCGTAGGCCTTTCCGTGGGCGGCGCGGTCATAATTGCGGGAGTTGTGGTCGCTGTTATCCTGATCAGAAAGAAAAAAGCACAAAAATAAGGATCGATGAATCGGACGCGCCCGCCGGGCGGGCGCGTCCGGAAAAATAAAAGCGGAGTGTTGTAACATGAAATCTTTCAAAAAAATCATTGCTGTAGCCGTTGCCGCGGCGTCTTTGATGAGTATGACCGCCTGTATGACAGTCAATCAAGGGGAATACGATCCCAATAAGCAATATTTGAACATCGTCTATTTTAACGGCGGCGTCGTACCCGATTGGCTGTTCGTGCTTGAAAAAGAATATGAGGCGCAGCACGAAAACGTTGATATTCTCATCAATACCAACGAAAAGGATCAGCTGCGCGATTCCACGCTGTACAGCATGATCGCTTACAGGACGGAAGAGATATTCTTTACGCATACCCTCAATTACAAAAACTATGCCGCCTCGGGAAAAATCGTCGATATTTCCGATATCGTAACGAATCCCGCCGCAGAGGGAGAAAAGAGCATCGAGGAGCGCATGAATCCGATTCTGCGCAAGCATTATGAATACGAAGAGGATACCTATTACGCCGTGCCTTTTTACGATAACTTTTACGGCGCGGTCTATGACGTAGACCTTTTTGAAAATAAAAGGCTTTACATCGCAAAAGACGGCGGCTATACGAGCGGGCTTGACGGTGCGCCCGAAAAATCTTACGGCAGGGACGGCGTGCCGAAAACCGATGACGACGGGCTTCCCGCAACGTTTACGGAATATAAAGAATGGCTGAATTATATGACGTACACCGCAAACGTTACGCCCTATGTCTGGTGCGCATCTGATGACGGATATCGGTCTGAATACCTGAATTCCCTGTGGGCAGGATATGAAGGCGTCAACGATTACATGCTGCAGTATAGTTTTTCGGGCACCGATTCCGAGGGCAATACGATCACGCCCGAAAATGCCGACGAGTATTTGCTGGATGATACGGGCAAGAAGTTCGCGCTTGAAATGTGTTACGAGATCATCAGCCATTCCGCTTATTATGACCCCGACAGCATGAGGGGCGTCATGTCGCATCTGGACGCACAGGAAAGGTTCCTTCGCAGCAGCGCGGATAACGAGCCGATCGCCATGATCCTCGAAGGCGGCTGGTGGGAAAAGGAAGCTCTCGACGTTTTTGAAAGCATGTCCAAAGGAAATCCCGACAGCCCTTACGCATACGGCAACCGCAGGTTTGCCTATATGCCCGTTCCGCTGTACGATGACGACGCGACGGAAACGCCCACTTATTACTCGTCCTCCGGCACGACGACCGCCATCATCAATTCCAACGGGCAAAACATCGATCTTGCCAAAGACTTTTTGAAGTTCACGCTTTCCGAACACGCCATGTCGGTGTTTACGCAATATACCGGGATCGTCCGACCCTATGAATATGAGCTGGAAGACGGGGTGTACGAATCATTGAGTCCGTTTGCGCAGTCGTTTTGGGATCTGTATAACAAAGATGATGTTGCGGTCGCTTATTCCACGGGAAGTTGTGACTTCAAGCGATCCGCCGCAACGTATTTCGCTTATTGGATGTATGGAACAAGGGTCGACGGTTCAAATTACAGCGATCCGTTTGTTGCGTTTATGAATCACCCGAGCATGACGGTACAGCAGTATTTTGAAGGATGCAAAACAAGATTTTCCGATTATGATTCGCAGTATAATCAGTGGCAGAGCACTTTGGGTTGAGCGAGGAAAAAATGTTTATCAAAGATAAGATGTACGATTTGAGCGTTGCGGTGCATCAAAAAATACACCGCAACGCGGACCCGAAAAAGCCGAAACGTCTGAACAGGCGAAAGATAGGGGAAAGAGTGTTCCTTTGTGTGATGCTGGCATATCCCGTCCTGCAATTTTTGGTTTTTTATGTGGTTGTCAATATCAACTCGGTACTGCTCGCTTTCAAAACCTTTTCGGGTGATACCGGCGGATATTATTTTAACGGGTTGATCAATTTTAAAAATGTAATTTATACCTTATCGCACGACACGGCCATAGCGGGGTCGTTCGGGCGGGGGTTGATCATGTACGCATGCAGCGTCATTATCGGCATCCCTCTGCATCTTGCGGTGGCGTATTTGTTATATAAAAAGATACCTTTGGCGGGATTTTTCAGGGTCGTTTTGTTCATTCCGTCCCTTGTTCCCGGCATCGCCATAGCGATCATGTTCAAATATTTTGTAGAGTACGGGGTATCCGAGATATACAAAATATTCGGAGCGGAAACGATACCGAATTTCTTTATGGATCCAAACGTTGCGTTTCCGTTGGTAATATTTTATGGCTTGTGGACGGGCGTGGCCGGCGGGATGGTCATTTATATGAGTGCGATGTCGCGCATTCCGCAATCGGTCATCGAATACGGACAGTTGGAAGGTATAACGCTTTTCCGCGAACTTCGCTCCGTCATTCTTCCGATGATCTATCCGACGCTGTGCGTGTTTTTGGTCACGAGCCTTGCGGGGCTTTTCACGAGTTCCGGCGCGCTATATACCTTCTACAAAGACAGCGCGCAGGAAGAAATGCAGACGTTCGGGTACTATATTTTTACGCGCGTAATAGGTGAAAACGCTTCTTACGAGCAGTATCCCTTTGCCGCCGCGTCAGGGCTTTTGCTCACTCTTGTAACGGCGCCGATCGTTTTGCTCGCAAGGTGGGCGCTGGATAAATTCGGGCCTACGGTCGAATATTAAGGGGGCTGTGATATGGAAAAAACAAAAAGAGGGTTCAAGATCTCGCGCGATATATTTGCCATCGTGGGTATCACATTCCTCGTGATATATGTCGTCTCGCTGTTTATTCCGATTATTTGGGCGATTATTACATCTTTGAAAACGCGGGAAGACTTTTATTACAACAAATTCGGTTTGCCCGAGCAATGGATGTTCGTCAACTATGTTACCGCGTTTACCAAAATGAGCATCACGGTCAATGTGCCCGGAGGCACGGCGACCGCATATACTTATCAGATGTTCATGAACGGATTGATCTATGCGCTCGGTTGTACCTTTATGGGGATCATGACGCCCGCGGTCACGGCGTATTGCGTTGCAAAGTACAAATTCTTTTTCGGAAGAATTTTATACGGCATTGTCATTTTTACCATGATCTTGCCCGTAATAGGGAATCTCGCCTCCGAATTGCAGGTCGCCCGCGCGATCGGTACATACAATACTATGATCGGCGCCTGGATCATGAAGGGGAATTTTTTGGGATTGAATTTTCTGGTGTTCCACGCGGCGTTCAAAGGGCTTTCGCGGGATTACAGCGAAGCCGCCTTTATCGACGGAGCGACGCACTTCGGCGTATTTTTCAAGATCATGTTCCCGCTCATACTTCCCACCATCAGTACGCTGGCACTGCTCGCGTTTATAGGTTTTTGGAACGATTATCAGACACCGATGATCTATATGCCCGATATCCCTACGATCGCATACGGACTGTTCGTTTACCAGTTTTCCACGGACAATCTTATCAGTTCCGTGCCGTTGCAGCTTACGGGATGTATGATCGTCTCGATACCGGTCATGATCATTTTTGTCATTTTCAGAAATAAGCTGATCATGAATGTCAGCCTCGGAGGGTTAAAAGAATGAAGCAATGCAAAACATATCGTTGCGATCGGGTAAGGCGGATGATGCTGATACTTTTAAGCGTTCTGTTTATCGGCTGCCTGGCGGCATTTGCTTTCGGAGGCGTGTTTGCGGAGCAGAAGCAGACAAATGCGTCTGCATTTACATCCATAAGAAATGCGGAGATCATAGAAAATTATACCGCGCCTGAACACATAGGCAATTATAAGGGCACTTTCATTAAAGCTCCCGAAAACGGAGAATCCGTTATAGAGCTTTCTCATGAACTCGATCTTCGCGCCTTTACGAAAGACGATATATTGTTAAAGTTTATCCCGATCACGACGCAGCCGATAGAGGCTTTGGAAGATCTGCAGATAGATCAATTAAAACTTCGGCTGACCGATGTTGAGGACGAAAAAATTTATGTTGAAATCGGCGTGATCGCCAACGAAGTGGACGAATGGCCCTTTGCATCTTACTTAAAGGCAGCGGGGAACGGTCAAGTGCCTATGGGCTACACGAAGGGCGGAGCAAATTATCATGAGAGGTACGGCATGTCCGTCCGTACAAATTTTTACGGCAGGGCGCGAGAAGGGATTTCGATCGAAAAGGATATCAATGCACTGTCTATCATGTACGATTATAAGACCTCGCAGGTGCATGCCAGCGAGCCTGACAATCCCGGAGACGGAATGGCGGCAGATCTTACGGACAGTGAAGTAATGCGCGGCGAATGGCCCGGATTTAAAAGCGGGAGAGTACGCATGACGCTGACTGCCGATTCAACGACTTTCAACAATAAAAATTCGGGCTATCTGATCTTACAGGTCGGCGCGCAGGTTTTTTCCGGCGAAGAGCAAACCGATACGGCGGCGCCGAGAATGGAAGTCGATACGCTCGGTTATTCGGAAAACGCTTTGCCGCAGGGAAGAGCCTTTTTCAGATATCCTGTTTTTCAAGCCACCGCTTATGATTTTGAAGATACGTCTTTCGGCATTGCGCCCGGTGAAAAAAGTGTTGACGTAACGGTTAAAAGGATGGCGTCGGACGAAAATATCCCGATTCGGGACGGCGGGTTTATCCCTCAGGAGGTCGGGCGTTACAGAATACGGTATACGGCCGTCGACTATTCCGGAAACGAAACGGTGAAAGATCTGTATGTAACTGTCAACGACGTGTTTTACAGGCTCGAACACGAATTTACGCGTGAGATCGCGGACACGGTTGATGTAGGCAGCTACATATCCATTCCCGAAAGCAACGTAACAAATGCCTGCGGAGAATATACGCTCGCATATTCGGTATTTGAAACCGTAAGCAAAGATGAAGTATCGGTAATAAACGGCAGGTTTGTCGTTTTGCAGCCGGGCATCTATTGTCTGCGCGTTACCGTGAAAGATTTTTTGTCTGAGGAAAAATTCGATTACTATTTCGAAACGGAAGCGTCGGAAACGCCCGTTATTCCCGACGAAGTTTTTGTTCCAAACGCGCTGATCGCGGGCAAAGAAACTTCGTTCCCCGATTTTGAGGCGTACGATTATTATTCTTTTTCGGGAACAAGGGCCGAGGCTGAAAAGCGCATAGATATTTGCACGGCGGACGGAGAAGTTATCGAAAGCGTGCTGCCCGGGCAGACGTTTGTTCCCGATGCGGCTAAGTACGGCGATTCCGTTACGGTCAGGTATGTCGCATCGTCGATACTGTACGGCGGAGAAAAGGTGATTCAAAAAGAAAATGTAAAGGTGATCGACCGGTCGGAAGAACTTCGTCTCGGAGATTATTTTACTCAGGCAGAGATCGACCGCACCGAGTACAATTACGGGCAAAACAATCAGAATGTAACTTTTTTCTTTGATTCGGAAAACGCGCGGATCGATTTTGCCAATCCGCTTTCGGCGCGCGATTTTGAATTGCAGTTCCGAGTCCCTGCAACCGAAAATAATTTCGGCTGGGCGGAGATCGTTCTGACCGACTCCTATTATGCGGACAGGGTAATTGTTTTCAGGATCATAAAGGGCGAGCAAAACGGAACGACCAGTTTGATGACGGTCAACGGCGGAGAGCAGATCGAAATATCGGGTTCGTTCTTTGACAATCTACGTACGAACATGATGCTTCTGTTAAGCAGAGAAGGAATCGTTACCGACGCGAGCGGTTTAGAGGTCGCGCGCGTCGAAACGTACCTTTCGGGCGTCGAATTCGACGGCTTTACGGACGGGCTCTGCTATCTTTCGGTTCGGTTTGGAGATGTGACGGGAGCTTCCGCGTTTTCCGTCGTAAAGATCAACAATCAATGGTTCACTTCGGGAACTGCTGACCTGACGAATCCGGTGATCGCTTTCAAAGAGGATCTGACGATCGAGCAGAACGTCGGGGAGGTTTATATCCCGGGCGCAGTCGCCGCCGATGTGCTGTACGGCGTCGTGCGGGTAAACGTAAGCGTCGTTTCTCCGACGGGAACGCAGATCTATTCCGGGATGCTGCCCGAAGAAGGTTTGACGTTTGCGGCGGGGATACCGGGAATGTACGAAGTAACATATTCGGCGACCGACGATAATTTGGCAAACGAAACGAGGAGCAGAAATTCCATATATGTTTATCAAGACGTTGCGATAGGCCTGGGCATCGATGGCGAAATGCCTGCAGAGTGGAATCACGGAACCGAATTGGTTTTGCCGAAAGCAGTGTTTACGGGCAATGCGGATGATGTTTATTTAAGCATATACGTCGTTTGTTCGGGCGGAGAGATCGTTGATGTAACGCAGACCATGTCGTTTGTGCCGCAGGACGCAGGTAAATATTATGTTTATTATTTTGCGGTGAACGATGTAACCGGCAGTTATAACTACGACTTGTTGAGCTTTGCGATTACTGTTGTCTAGGAAGGAGTAACAATGAAAAAATTCAAACACGTCACGGCAGTTTTTCTCGCACTTTGTTGCACATTTGCGGTTTGCGCCTGTGCGCAGACGCAAACGCCGCCTCCGGACGATAATACGGTTACGGACACGCAGATCGACCTTGTAAAAGACGGCGCGACGGAATATTCGATTTTGCTGCCCGAATCGCCGACCGCATCCGAAAAATTTGCTTCGCAGGAGCTGGGGAATTTCTTCGCGGAAGCGACGGGGAGCGTTCTGAATGTTCTTGAAGATAATGGTTCGGTCGCTTCCGACGGAAAGTATCTCGCTATCGGCGATACGTCGCTGTACCGTGAAAGCGGAATCGAAATGGATGCGTCGGAACTGTCCGATAACGGGTTTAAGTTGGTAACTTACAAAAACAGCGTATTGATGCTCGGTACGGGTGAAAGCGGTAAAGTGTATGCCGTATATGAATTTTTGCGCAGACAGTTCAATTACCGCGTATATGCAACCGACGAAATTTATATCGATACCGTTACCGACTGCAAACTCAAAGATTTTAATCTGACGGTCATACCCGATTTCGAAGGCAGGGACGTCAATGCTTACGCATTTTTCTATGACAGCACTTTTGCAATGAGAATGCGCTTGAATGGCGTAAGGACTACTTTCTTGCCTTCACAGGGAAGCGGAAGCGCCTGGGCGCTCGATTTGTGGTCTCATACGACATTCCATATTTTGCCGCCGGCGCAATACGGCTCTCACACTTCCTGGTACAGCCCCGATAAAACGCAGCTTTGCTTTTCCAATGCGTTGGAAGATACGGAAGACGGGAAACAGATGTTTCAGACATTTGTCGACAATTTGAAGGTATATATTGAAAACGAACCGAATGCAAAGTATTTTATGATCGGGCAGGAGGATAAGGCAACGACCTGTACCTGTCTTAAGTGCAAGGAGAATAATATTCGTTACGGCGGTGAAAACGCAAATTGCAGCGGTACTTTGATGGTCTTTATGAATAAAGTGGCCAAAGAGATCAAGGCGTGGCTGCAAGACGAATATCCCGAAAGGGCTGACATCGTTAAGCTTGTTACCTTTGCATATCAAAGGACGCAGCAGCCGCCCGTAACGTGGAATGCGGAAACGGGTAAATACGAATTCGTTTCGGAGGTGATCCCGGAAGACAATGTGGTCGTGAGAATCGCTCCTTTGGCAAGCGTTTATTCGAAGAATCTGTTAGACGAGGAAACGAACGGGCCGATCCGTGAGGCGATCCTCGGTTGGGCGGCGTTAGGCGTGCAATTGTCGATCTGGACATATCACATCGGTTTCGGAGCGTATTTGTACCCGATGTACAACATTCATACGATAGCCGAAAATTACAGGATTTTGCGCGAATACGGAGTCGTTGACATATTGGATCAAGGCCCGCGCGAAATGGATTCGGCACCTTTCGAAGCTCTCCGTAACTTTTTGCATGCCGAATTGCTGTGGGATGCCGACTTGGATGTGAATGAACTCATAGATGAGTTTATGGAACATTATTTTAAGGCTGCAGCCCCGTATATGCGTGAATATCTTGACCTCGTAAATGCAAATTACAAGCTGATGGAGCAAACGCGCGGGTATCTTGCATATGCCGGGAGCGATGAATCCGCACGCATGGCACGCGCCGAGTTTTATCCGAAAAGATATTTAGATCGGATCCTGGATATATTTGACAGGGCGTATGCGGCGATCGAACAGATCGAGGACGAGGACGAAAGGGCGCTTGTGCTCGAACGCGTAGAGACGGAAAGCCTTTCGCCGCGGTATATATTGCTTGATCTGTACTCCTATTACTATAACGATTCGCAGCTCCGTACGATGATCGAAGAATTTCGCGACGATGCCGAGAGGCTCGGCCTGACGCATTATCGGGAGGATGTACAAAATCCTTCGGAATATAAACACACGATCAAGATGAAAACGGACGAATGGCTGAGGAGTCTCGGTAATTAAACAACTTCCTCCTTGCGTTTCAAAACCGCAAGGAGGAGCTGCGCAATGCATGTCGGTAAACAAGTTTGAAATCAAGGAGACAAAATGAAGGGCCGCAAAACAATTTCTCAAAAAGCGTCGGAAAGAACTCTTTTAAAAGAGTGTACGAGCCTGCCTGCGTATGAGGACCATGGCGAACGGATGATGATCTCATTCATGAATGAACCTCGTCCCGCCGCTTCGGATCTGGATAAATCCTTTGACGTTATGGCGGACGCCGGAATTACAACATACATGCCGTGGATATACAAAAAAGAATATGAAAGCGTTTGCAGAAAGTACGGTTTGACATATATCCCTCATACCGAAGAGAAAACGCCTCAGGAAGTCAGCCCGTATCTGAAGCCTGACGTTGTTTCTGATATCGTCACGGGGTTTTATTTCAGGGATGAACCGACGTACGACAAAATCACGGGCTACGCTTCTGCGGCACAGAATCATCAGGCTTATTATTCGGATAAATATTTCCTTGTGAATCTTTTGCCGGATTGGATAAAAGACCGGGGGGATGGCGGTCGCTTCGGCGGAAATTACGCCGACTACGTCGGGCATTACTGCGATGTGGTTTTTAGCAAAATCACGGAAAACAGGGTGTTATCGGTCGACTGCTATCCGCTGAATGCCGACGGCACGATGAAAGCGGAGTGGCTGACGTGTTATGAAACGGTCGCCGAGTACGCAAAACGATACAATGCGGATTTTCACTTTTATGTCGCCAATACGCGGCATTGGGGATATCGCGCGATGGATCTGACGAATTTGCGTTATATGGTCAATGTCGCAATGACGTATGGAGGGAATGCTCTCAGTTATTTTACATATGTCACATATGGCGACTATCTCCGTCAAGGCTGGGACGAAGGCATTGTAAAAAATGAAGACGGGATCACGCCGACTCCCGTGTTCGGCATCGTCCGGCAAATGAATTCTGAATTACTGAGCTGGGATCATGTGTTCCTCAACTTCGACTGGGAAACGACGATGTGTATCGAAGGAACAAACGGCGGAACGAACGCGCTTTATCGGGAATTATGTTTCAATGCGGAAAGCATCGACATAATCGACGCCATAAAGGCCTCGGAGGATACGCTGGCGGGGAGATTTACGGGTAAAAACGGCGAGATCGGACTGATGGTCACAAATTTCAGCGACCCCAAAGACGGCCTGACGGATAATGTGGAACTGCGCCTTAAAGAAGCGAATACGGCAATCGTATATGTGAACGGGCGGCGTTCGGTAAAAACATTGTCCGACGGCAAATTGAATCTTTCCCTCGCGGCGGGTGAAGCGGCGTTTATCATTCCGATATTTTTGCATCCGCAAAGCATGACCCGATAACGGAATGCGGGCGGCGAAAGATCCGCCGCCCGCACGGAATTTTCATGATGAAGCATTCAGCAACGATTCCCGCATGCGAAATCCGGGGCGTTTGCCGAAGGAAAGGATTAAAAAAGGATATATACCGATGGAGCAGAATCAATATGGTTTTTTTACCGGTAAGCCGGGGGAATATGTCCTGACGGAGATACCCGCCGTCGGCTCTTACTGGTATTATTACGGGAATGAAAAAATCACTGTCCGCGTAGATCAGAACGGTATCGATCTTTGCCAGGCGGATGCGCCCGCAGGGATCGCTTTGCTGAAACGGGAAAGATACGGGCGTTCGCCCTGGCTGGTATATATACAGGCCGGGGACAGAACGGTAAATAATTTCGACCTGTTCGCCGCAAAATCGATCCGTATAGAATTTCGGCCCGAAAAGGCGGTATACCGTTTGGAATTCGGCGAATTTTCCGTTGAAACTTTGTTATTCGTGCCGCCCGGCGAATGCAGGGCGGTGATGAGCACGCGGATCGTAAACCGAACGGATCGCTCGCTTAAAGTTGCGGTCATGCCGTGCGTCATACCTTATGTCAACGATCTGTGTATGGCGCCGTGGGACAAGCCCGAGTGGTATACGAAAACGTCCGCGGCAACGAAAGGCAGGCCTGCCTTCCGCACCGACCGTTACAGCGTGAACGGGAAAAGGGAAGAGAGGAGGTACGCCCACTGTCTTTTTGACAAAGGCGCAAAAGAGACGTGCGTCAGTTTTGAAAAGGTAAATACCGCCACGCGCGGCTTCACGCGTGCGGACTGCTGTTTCCCGAAAGGAGAAAAGGAGAACGAACTGTTCGCCTTTGAGCAGATCTATGCCGCCGTGTACCGCAGGAATATTGCGGCGGGTGCAAGTGCGTGTTATACCCAGGTTTTGGCGATGTCGTATGAGGAAGAAACGGTTTCCGCCGACTGCGCGGTTTCCGAAAAATATTTCCGTAAGGCGGCGCGCGGCGCGGCATGCTCTCTTTGCAAAAAGAAAACGGCCGAACTGTTTAAAGTAAATCGTGTCCGCACAAAAGACAAGGACTTTGATCTTTTCGCAAACACCTTTCTTCCGCTGGAGCTTTCCTGGGTATCGCGCATGGACAGAGGCTGGCCGACGGGTATGCGCGGCACGCGAGACGCGTCCAACGATTTCAGCGGATATTTGCCTTACGATTCCGAAAAATGCAGACAGATACTGATGCACTTGCTTTCATGTCAGCGCGAAGACGGGTGGTTCCCGCGTCAGGTACCTTTCGGACAGAGCGGGAAGTTCGATATGCGCCCGTTCGTCGACGCGGGTTGTTTCGTATTGGAATTTGCGTATCGGTATCTGACCTACTCGAAAGACCGGGCGTTGACGGATATTCGGCTTCCGTATTTGGGAGGGAAGAAGAGCGGCAGCGTTTTGGAACATCTGATCCTCGCGGCAGACTATTTTCTGATGCCCGAAAATATCGGCGAACACGGTATTTGTAAGATCCGCGGCGGAGACTGGCTGGACTGTATCTGCTCCGCGGGCGCGGAGGGGCGCGGTGAGACCGTTATGGTGACTTTCCAACTCGTTCTCGCCATCGATTACTTATGTAAAATTCTGCGCTGGTGCGGCAAGCATACGGAGCGTATTGCCGGCTATCTTGAGTGGTGCGCACGCCTTAAAGAGCGTGTGAATGCCTGTGCTTACAACGAAAAGGGTTTTTACAACGGCGTATTTACGGACAGAGGCGAGTGGATTTTTTCGTCGCGCGATCCGGACGGGGCATGCCGTCCGTATGTCCCCACGAACAGCTACGCGATTCTCTGCGGGGCGGCGGACGGAAAAGAAGAAAGGGTGCTGGAGAACCTTCGGGAACTGCGTTGCGAATACGGTTATAAGTTGTTTTCTCCCGCGATGGGCGAAAGGCGTATCGAAGGGATCGGGAAGATGGGAACGGGAGATCTTCTCCCCGGTTTTTCGGAAAACGGCAACCCGTACAACCAAGGCGGACAATGTTTTCTGATACGGGCATTGGCGAAGTCGGGGGACTATGCGATGCTCGACGATGTGTTGCGTTTCGCCCTTCCTTACGATCAGGGCAGACACCCGGCTTTGCGTGTCTGTGCCGCTCCTTATGCTGTCGTCAACGTGTATCACGGAGTCCCCATGTTCCCGGGCAGGGCGGGATTCTCATTCCTGACGGGCAGCGTAGCCATGCTCGAAAGGGCGGTCTACAACTGGATTTTCGGCATCGATCTGCAATTCGACGGGATATGTATAGCCCCGTGCGTCCCCGCGTCTTTGGCGGACGCATCGGTGGTTTACCGCATGCAAAAGAAGAAACTTTCTCTCCGTTTCCACGGGTACGGAAACGCCGTTGTAAAAGCGAACGTCGGAAGAGTATCCGACGGAAAATTATTTGTGAACGAAGGGGAGATCGCAGGGAAAAACATTCACGTTTATTTGAATGCCGGATTCAAAAACAAAACCGACCGGAAATAACTGAAAATGACGATTGCCCCGCATTTTTCAAGAGATGCGGGGCGGTTTTATGCGTCCCGGCGGCATTTTTTGCGGCGTTTCGCGGCCCGTCTGCACTGAGAACGTTTTTCGGCGGATCGAAAAACGCCGCAAGCGTCCTCGAAAGCCCCAAAATGGCTGAATCGGAAAATTTGTAGAGCGCGCGGGCATTGAAATGCCTTCCGCATTGCGCCGTTTTGTTGTATAATATCGGTATAAAAACAATTGTGAGGTGCTTATGGACAACAAGAAAATCGGCGCATTCATTGCGAAAGAACGCAAGTTACAGGGGCTTACGCAGGCAGAATTCGCACACAGGCTTTATGTGAGCGAAAAAACAGTTTCCAAGTGGGAAAACGGCAGAGGACTTCCGGATACGGGTCTGCTCATCGGCCTTTGTTCGATCCTCAAAATCACGGTAAACGAACTTTTAAGCGGGGAAAGGCTCACCGAAGCCGACTATAAGGAAAGGGCGGAAAACAACATGACCGATCTCCTGCTGCAGAGGAAGAGTAACAAAAAGAAAATACTTTTTTCTTCCGTCTGCGCCCTTTTGGGGGTCAGCGTGCTGTTTGTATGCGTAATGCTGGCAGGCTTTCTGGATATGCCCGTGTGGCTGCGGATCTGCCTCATCATATACGGTTTTCTGATTTGTGTGTTCGGTATCGGCGTCGCCGTCGTCTACGACGTCAACGTGGGGTCTTTCGAATGCAGCTATTGCGGAAAAAAGTTTGCGCCGACCCTGAAAGCGTATATATTTTCGATTCACACGCTGACGGCAAGGCGGCTGAAATGCCCGTACTGCGGCAAGAAGGGCATGTTCAAAAAGCGGATGCAGGATAAGGACAAATCGTTGTCCGAGTAGTTTTCAACGGTTTTGACCGAAAAAAGGAAGTGCACGGTTTTGATACGCGTTTTCGCTTTCGGCGGCTTCGGGCAGGAACTCGATCTGCGGAAAACGAAAGTCAAAACCACCAGTTTACTGGTGGTTTTGACTTGTCTTTGCAGATTATTTGTATTATAATGATATCAAAAAATTTTGCATATGCAGGAGGGGTGTCGATGCTTTTTACCGATCCGAGCGGAACAAAAAAGAACTTCGCGAAAGATCCCGCCGTCGTTAAATGGCTAGGCAAATATTATTTATACTATTCCGTGTTTTTGCCGGACGAAAACGGCAGGGAAGTGCTCGGGATCGGGATCGCCGTTTCCGACGACATGGAAAATTGGGTCAAAACGGGAAAATTCCCCTTGACGCAGCCGTGCGAGAGCAACGGGATCGGCGCGCCTGCGGCGATCGTTCTGGACGGCGCTGTGCATCTTTTTTACCAGACATACGGAAATTGGACGAAGGACGCGATCTGCCACGCGGTTTCTTCCGACGGCATTCATTTTGAAAAAGACGGAACGAACCCGATTTTCAAACCTTCCGAAACGTGGTGCTGCGGCCGAGCGATCGACGCAGACGTCTGTGTTTTCGGCGATAAATTATATCTGTATTTCGCAACCCGCGACCATGAGGCCGAGATTCAGAAGGTGGGCGTCGCGAGCGCTCCGCTCGGCAGCGGATTCGGCAGGGGCGCATGGACGGAGTGCGTCGCGCAATCGGTCGTCGCACCCGAATTCAGGTGGGAAGGCAAGTGCGTCGAGGCTCCCGCCGCATTGGAGAACGGCGGCAAGGTTTGGCTCTTTTACGGCGGCAGTTACAATTGCACGCCCCAGCAGATCGGGGTCGCGGTCAGCGATGACGGCGTATTTTTTAAGAAATTGTCAAAAGAACCCTTTCTTCGCTGCGGAAATGCCGGAAGCTGGAACGCGAGCGAGTCCGGACACCCTTACATATTCCGCGACGACGACGGCTCGGTGTGGCTGTTTTACCAGGGAAGCCCCGACGGAGGCGAGTCGTGGTATATCTCCAAAACAAAAGTGGATTTTTCGAAAGGTTATCCCGCCCTCGACGAATCTTCGGACGGCCGGAACTGACGGCATGCCTGCGTTCAATAAGCGGACGGGCAACGCGCAGACCCATCTTCGGGCCGAAAAGCGGCGGGATTCGGTCGCTCTCCGACATTTATGAAAATGCCTTAAAAAATCGACCACGGCGCACGAACGTGCGCCGCGGTTTTCGCAATTATTTACAAAATGATGTTGACCAGTCTTCCGGGAACGACGATGAATTTTTTTACCGCTTTGCCTTCCGCAAACGGCTTGACGAGATCACTTGAAAGGACGAACGCTTCGATGTCTTCCTTGCTCATGTCTTTCGCGATCATGATCTTTCCCTTGATCTTGCTGTTGATCTGTACGGCATATTCCGTCTCTTCTTTCACAAGCGCGCTTTCGTCGCATACGGGATATTTCTGATCGAACACGGAATATTTATACCCGCACGCTTCCCAAAGTTCTTCGGCAAAATGCGGCGTGAACGGCGCGATCAGCAGGAGCAGGTCTTTGACGCTCGCTTTGAGGAAGGGCACGTTCTTGTCCGCAAGCCCGTCGTATTTGTACAGCGCGTTGACGTATTCCATCAGTCTTGCGACCGCCGTATTGAACGAAAAACTTTCAAGGTCGCGCGTGATTTGTTTGATCGAGTTGTTCTTGACGAAGTCAAGCTCTTTTTCGTCCGCGCCGCGGCGCTCGTCCTTTCCTTTTTCGTCCTTGACTTTGAGAACGAGCCTCTCCGTCCTGTCGAGGAATTTCGCGACGGACTTGATTCCGTCGTCGTTCCACGGCCCGCCCTCGGTATAGGAAAAGCCGAACATCAGGTACATCCTGAAGACGTCGGAACCGTAAACGGAGATGTATTCGTCGGGAGAAATGACGTTGCCCTTCGACTTTGACATGCGGTTTCCGTCAGGGCCCAAAATGACACCCTGATGCACGAGCGATTTGAAAGGTTCGTCGAAGTTCAGGTATCCCATATCCCGCAGAGCCTTCGTGAAGAAACGTGCGTAGAGAAGGTGCATGCAGGCGTGTTCCGCGCCTCCGATATATTTGTCGACGGGGAGCATTTTATTGATGAATTCGGGGTCGAACGGTTCTTTGGAATTGTGCGCGTCGGGATAGCGAAGGTAATACCAGCTCGAGCAGACGAAGGTGTCGAGCGTGTCCGGGTCGCGGAGCGCGTCGCCGCCGCAATGCGGGCATTTCGTATGCATGAACTCGTCGCACTTCGCGAGGGGGGACTTGCCGTCAGGCTTAAACTCGACGTTGTAGGGGAGCTTTACGGGTAAATCTTTTACGGGTACGGGCACGATGCCGCATTTCGGGCAATGCACCACGGGGATCGGCGCGCCCCAATAGCGCTGGCGGGAAACCAGCCAGTCGCGCAGGCGGTAATTGACCTTCCGTTCGCCCTTGCCGATTTTCGTGAGATAGTTGGCGATCTCCGTCCTCGCTTCTTCGCCGAACCTGCCGTCGAATTGCAGGCTGTTCACGCAGATGCCGTCCTCTGTAAAGGGCAGAACGGTCTCTCCGTTTTTGTTTTCGATGACCTTCGTGATCGGCAGGTTGTACTTCTGCGCGAAAGCGAAGTCTCTCTCGTCGTGCGCGGGCACGCCCATGACTGCGCCCGTGCCGTATGAATAGAGGACGTAATCCGCCGCATAGATCGGAACTTTTTTGCCGTTGATCGGGTTGATCGCATAATGCCCGATGAATACGCCGGTCTTTTCCCTTGCGGAAGAAAGGCGCTCGATCTCGTCGGTGTGCGCCGTCTTTTCGATGTATTCCTCGACGGCGGCGCGCTGTTCGTCGGAGGTGAGTTTTTTCACGAGCGGATGCTCGGGCGCGAGCACGACGTACGATACGCCGTAAATTGTGTCGCAGCGGGTGGTGAATACCTTGAATTTATCGCCGCTTTCGCATTCGAATTCTATTTCGCACCCGACCGACTTGCCGATCCAGTTTTTCTGCATCAGCTTGGTCTTTTCGGGCCAGTCTATTTTGTCGAGCCCCTCGAGAAGCTCTTCGGCGTAATCGGTGATCTTAAAGAACCACTGCGTGAGGTCTTTTTTGACGACGGGCGTGCCGCAGCGCTCGCAGCAACCTTCCTGTACCTGCTCGTTGGCGAGAACGGTGTTGCAGCTCGGGCACCAGTTTACGGGCGCTTCTTTGCGGTAGGCGAGGCCTTTTTCGTAGAGTTTTAAAAACATCCACTGCGTCCATTTGTAGTAGTCCTCTTCGCAGGTTTTGACCTCGGCAGACCAGTCGAACATCGCGCCCATCGCTTTGAGCTGTTTTTCCATGGTCGCTATGTTCTGCTCGGTCGAATCTTTGGGGTGGATGCCCGTTTTGATCGCGTAGTTCTCGGCGGGGAGGCCGAACGCGTCGAAGCCCATCGGCTGAAACACGTCGTAGCCCTGCATTTTTTTGAACCTTGCGAACGTGTCTGACGGGCCGTAGTTGTACCAGTGCCCGACGTGCAGTTTCGCGCCGGAAGGGTAGGAAAACATCTCGAGGACATAATATTTATTGTCCGCATTCTTTTTGTTGAAGCAGTTTTCCTTCGTCTTTTCCCAGCGTTGCTGCCATTTGCTTTCGACAGTCTTCATATCCATAAAAAATTCCTCCGCGCCGAGGCGCATAATTTAGTCTTTTTTGTCTGTGTTTTCCGTCCCGAAGTCTGTTTCAGACTTTTCGGCGGGCTTTTCCGTTGCGTCGGCATTGCCGGAGACCGTTTGCCCGCCGCGGCTCTTTGCGACGGTACGGCAGATCCAGTAAGCGGCGGGGCCCGCGATCGGTATGAGAAGGATCACCAGATTCCATGCGATGATCGCTTTCGTGACCCCTTTGTCGCGAAGCAGGACGAACAGGGTGCCGACGGCGAGAAAGTAGTGCACCGCCAAAACGGCGATCAAAACGATTGCTATGGTTGGCATAGTACTTTTCAAACCTTATATGAATTCAATATAGTATATAATTTTTTGCGCTTCAAGTCAAGTTGTGCGCGCTTTTTTGGCAAAATTTTTTATAATACCTCTTCGGCCGCGCGCGGAATGTAAATAAATGTCGCGCCTGCGCATAAACTAACGGTATGGAGATCGTCGTTTCCGAAAAAGAGCGCAACGCGCGCTATATCGCGTATGTTTACACTTCTCTCATGCCGTATATAGAAGCCTGCGGCGCAAAAAGTTCGCTTGCCTTCGGGGGAGAAAGGATCGGGCTGACATTAAGAGCCGATAAAAAATACGAGTCATATCTCAGGCGCTTTGCCGAAGAAAAGATTGCGGAGACCGTTGCCGTCGGTTACAAATACGAAATATTCCGCCGCGAACTCCATCCCGCGGGGCTGAACGCCGAGGAACGGGAAATTTTGTTTGCCGCCCTCGTCGCGGCGGATTTTGCCGACGACAAGCGGTATGTTTTTGCACGTTTGCGCGGGGCGTCGGTCTATTCCGTGGACGGCTTTTTCGCATTCCGTCTCGGAGCGCTTTTGCGGAAATGGAAGGGGATCGTCGGCTGCGTCCCGCCGTATTTCACGCGCGAAAAACTTTCCGCATTCATGCGGTATCTGCTCCGCGAGGACGCGGGCGAAAAGGTCATCGTGCGGGGCGCGGACATCTTCGACGGGAAATATCATAAACTCCGCCGCGCAACGCTCATCGAAGAGGGCGCGACAGATATGAACGCGATCCGCGAGATCATTTTGAGCGGCGCGGGTGAAGTGGAATGCGTCGGCGTGCCGCCGCCCGGGCAGGAAAAATTTTTACGCGACTATTTCGCCGGCAAAGTCAGTTTTATGTGAAAATAAGCCGTAAAAATCGTTGACAAAATCAAAGGAAAAAGCTAAAATGTAGAAGAATAAAATAACGCGGAAAGAAAAGACAAGTAGCCCTTTTGCAGTGCGGCAAAGAGAGCGGGATCTTTGGCTGAAAGTCCCGTGCGCCGCAGATCGTGCGAAACCGCTTTTCGTGCGTGAGTCTCGCCCGCTCCGAGGGCGAAAAAGAGAGGCCGCTTTATGCGGCAATTAAGGTGGAACCGCGCAAGCAATGCGTCCTTAAACGATTTCGTTTAAGGACGTTTTTTTTCAAAAAGAAAGCTGTACGGAAAAGGGCGTTCATTGCCCGAAGGAGGATTTTTATGGTCATCACATTGAAAGGGGGAGACAAAAAAGAATACGTGTCTCCCGTGAGTTGCAAGCAGATCGCGTCGGACATAAGCGAAGGGCTTGCGCGCGCCGCGGTCGCAGCCAAGGTGGACGGGCATCTGGTAGATCTCGCGCACGTCGTCGACGGCGACGCCGAGGTCGAGATCGTCACCCTGAAAGACAAGGAAGGCCTTGACGTATACCGCCATACGACGGCGCACGTCCTCGCACAGGCGGTCAAGGCGATCTATCCGACATGCAAACTCGCCATCGGCCCGACGATCGATAACGGGTTCTATTACGATATCGATTTTCAGACGCCGATCACGCAGGAAGATCTTTCCAAGATCGAGGCGGAAATGAAAAAGATCATCAAGAGCAACCTGCCCGTCGAGCGGTTCACGCTGCCGCGGAGCGAGGCGATCAAGCTGATGACCAAATTTTCCGAAAAATACAAGGTCGCGCTCATCAAAGACCTGCCCGAAGGGGAGGAGATCTCGTTTTACAAACAGGGCGGCTTTACCGATCTTTGCCGCGGGCCGCACCTTCCGTCTACGGGCAAGATCAAAGCGTTCAAACTGACGAGCATCGCGGGCGCTTACTGGCGCGGCAACGAAAAGAACAAGATGCTGACCCGCATTTACGGCACGGCTTTCGCAAAGAAAGAGGAGATGGACGCATATTTCGCCATGCTCGAAGAGGCGAAAAAACGCGACCATACCAAGCTCGGCAAAGAGCTCGGGCTGTTCGCCATGATGAACGAAGGGAAAGGCTTTCCGTTTTTCCTGCCCAAAGGCATGGTGCTCAAAAACACGCTCATCGATTATTGGCGGCAGATCCACACCCGCGAGGGCTATGTCGAGGTGCAGACGCCGATCATCCTGAACAGAAGCCTGTGGGAAACTTCCGGGCATTGGGATCATTATAAGGAAAACATGTACACGACCAAGATCGACGGAGAGGACTGCGCGATCAAACCGATGAACTGCCCCGGCGGCATGCTCGTGTACAAACTTACCCCGCACAGCTATAAAGACCTGCCTATCCGCATGGGTGAACTGGGCATTGTTCACCGTCACGAAAAGAGCGGTCAGCTCCACGGGCTTTTCCGCGTGCGCTGCTTCACGCAGGACGATGCGCACATCTTTATGCTGCCCGAGCAGATCACGGACGAGATCAAAGGCGTCGTCCGCATCATCAACGAAGTTTATACGCTGTTCGGATTCAAATACCATGTAGAACTTTCCACCCGCCCCGAGAACAGTATCGGCAGCGACGAGGATTGGGAAGCCGCGACGAACGCATTGCGCGCGGCTTTGGAGGATCTGGATCTGCCTTACGTCGTGAACGAAGGTGACGGCGCTTTCTACGGGCCGAAGATCGACTTCCATTTGCAGGATTCGATCGGCAGAACGTGGCAGTGCGGTACGATCCAGCTCGACTTCCAGCTCCCGCAGCGTTTCGAGGCGGAATATACCGGAGAGGACGGGCAGAAGCACCGCCCGATCATGATCCACCGCGTCGTGTTCGGGTCGATCGAACGCTTTATCGGTATCCTTATCGAGCATTATGCGGGCAAATTCCCCGTATGGCTTGCTCCCGTTCAGGTCAAAATACTGCCCGTTTCCGACAAATCTGCAGACTATGCGAAAGAAGTCGAGTCGGCCCTCAAGGCGAAGGGGCTTCGCGCGGAAACGGATATGCGCAACGAAAAGATCGGGTATAAGATCAGGGAAGCGCAGCTCGAAAAAGTGCCGTATATGCTGATCATCGGCGACAAGGAAAAGGAAGAGGGGACGGTTTCCGTGCGCATGCGCGAAAAAGGAGACGTCGGCGCCGTGCCGCTTTCCGAATTCGCGGACAGAGTCAAAAAAGAAAACGATGAAAAGACGGTTTTTTAATAATTTTATGAAAACCGCAAAAAATCGTTTGACACCGTAAATAAAAAACGGTATAATAATCGGGTAAAGCAGAGGGAGACTTCTCGCCATGCGGCAAACACGCTTGCATGTGCTCCGATAATCCGTTTCAGACGCGCCGTATTTGCGCGTTCGGCAGGTTTTTTCGGCGAGTCCCTTTGCGGGGCTCGCTTTTTTAGTGTAAACGGGCGGGCGCGTTTCCGATGAAAAATTTATTATAAGGAAGGTATAAAAGTATCAAGACCCAGCATCAGGTCAACGGAGAGATCCGCGACCGTGAAGTGAGAGTGATCGGCGCAGACGGTCAGCAGCTCGGCATCATGAGTTCGCTTTCCGCGCTCCGCCTTGCGGAAGAGAGCGACCTTGACCTTGTCAAGATCTCGCCGACGGCAAATCCGCCCGTCTGCAAGATCATGGATTACGGCAAGTATAAGTTCGAACTCGGGAAAAAGGAAAAGGAATCGCGCAAGAATCAGAAACTGGTCGAGGTCAAGGAAGTTCGTCTTTCCATGACGATCGACACGAACGACCTGAACGTCAAATCCCGTCAGGCGCAAAAGTTTTTGGAGGCCGGAAACAAAGTCATGGTATCCATACGGCTTCGCGGCAGGCAAAACGCGCATCCCGGTCTCGGCGTTGAAGTCATGCACAAATTTTTCGATACGCTCGAGGGCAAAGGCGTTATGGACAAAAAACCTGCAACGGAAGGCAGGAATATTTCCATGCTTCTTTCTCCGGCGAAACAAAATTAAAAATCGGTTTGCGACCCGCCGCGCGAGGATGAGCCTTCCCGCGCGACGGAGAGAAAATATTTTCGGAGGACAAAATCATGCCTAAACAGAAATCCCACAGCGGTTCTAAAAAACGTTTCGACATAACCGGCAGCGGCAGGGTCAAAAGGGCGCAGTCGGGTAAGAACCACAAGACGGGCGAAAAACCCAGGAAGAGGAAGAGAAATCTGCGCCAGACGGCATTCGTCAGCGAAACGCAGGAATTGACGGTCAAAAACCAGCTCATTCCTTACAAGAAATAAGTTATAAGGAGTAAAAGAAATGCGTATCAAAAGAGGTGTAAACGCTGTTAAAAAGCGCAGAAAAATATTCAGGCTTTCCAAAGGTTATTTCGGTTCGAAGAGCCGTTCTTACAGGATCGCGCGCGAAGCGGTCATGAAGTCCCTCATGTATGCCTATATCGGCAGAAAGAGGAGAAAGAGAGATTTCCGTCAGCTCTGGATCGCGCGTATCAATGCGGCGGCGCGCATGAACGGGCTTTCTTACAGCAAATTTATGCACGGTCTGAAGGTCGCGGGGATCAACCTGAACAGAAAGGTGCTCGCCGATATCGCCGTCAACGACGCGGCCGCATTCGCCGCTCTCGCGGAAAAGGCGAAAGCCGCCATAGCATAACGAGCGAAAACCTTCTTAATTTTTGTTAAGAAGGTTTTTTGTATTATCATGATCACGTCAAGGCAGAACGAATTCGTCAAGCGCGTCGCTTCCCTCAAAGACAAAAAATACAGGGCTGCGTACGGCGAATATATCATCGAAGGAGTCAAACAAGTGCGCGAGGCGATCGCCTGCGGTCAGGACGTCGGGCACATCGTGATTTCCGAAAGTTATGCGGGGGATGTGTTCGACGCGGGCAAGACTGTTTGTGTTTCGGACGGCGTCTTTGCGAAACTTTCGGAAGAATCGTCGCCGCAGGGGATTTTGGCAGTATTGAAACTGCCGAAAAATCCGCTCCGTCCGCCTGAAGGGAATTGCCTTTTGCTGGACGGCGTTTCCGACCCCGGAAATCTCGGTACGATCATCCGCACGGCGAACGCGGCGGGATACGGGGAGATCTATCTTCTCGGCTGCGCCGATCCGTACGCGCCGAAATGCGTGCGCTCGGCGATGAGCGGGATATTTTTCGTCGACCTTTTCCGCATTTCGGAAACGGGTACGCTGTTTGAAGGCGTGCCGCTGATCTGCGCGGACATGGGCGGGGAAAACGTTTTTTCTTTTCATGCGCCCGAAAAATTCTGCCTCGTGATCGGCAATGAAGCCAACGGAGTGAGCGAAAGCGTCCGCAGGCAATGCGCGTTTACCGTGCGCATCCCGATGCGCAGAAGTTGCGAAAGCCTGAACGCGGGCGTTTCGGCGGGCATTTTAATGTACGAACTCACGAAAGGCGCATCTGCAAAATAATCTGTTTAAATTTTATTCGGCAATATAAGGAGAACGACCAATGTCAGGACACAGCAAGTGGCATAACATTCAGGCGAAAAAGGGCAAGGCGGACGCGGCGCGCGGACGCATTTTCACGAAACTCGGCAGGGAGATCGCCGTTGCGGCGAAGGGCAATCCCAACCCCGATACGAACAGCAAACTCGCCGACGCGATCGCCAAGGCGAAAGCAAATAACATGCCCAACGACAATATCCAGCGCTGCATCAAAAAGGCGGCCGGGGAACTCGGCAGCGTCAATTACGAAACGCTCGTTTACGAAGGCTACGGCCCGGGCGGCTCGGCGCTCATCATCAACACGCTTACCGACAATAAAAACCGCACGGCGGGCGACGTGCGCAGCGCCCTTTCCAAGTGCGGCGGCGAACTCGGCAGTACGGGCTGCGTTTCGTATATGTTCAGCAATAAAGGGCTCCTCGTCATCGAACGCACGCTCGACTTGGACGAAGACACGGTGACCGAGTATGCGATCGAAGCAGGAGCGGACGATATCCTCGTCCAAGACGACGTGTTCGAAGTTTATACCGATCCCTCCGCGTTTTCCGATGTACGTAAATTCCTCGAAGAAAAGGGTATCGAATTTTTGGAAGCGGAGGTCAGGCAGATTCCGCAGAACAAGATCACGCTGAGCGCCGAAAACGTGGAAAAATTCGAAAAACTGCTCGACAAACTGGATGAATTGGACGATGTGCAGGACGTTTATCATAACGTAGACCTGCCGGAAGATGATGAGGAAGAGTAAATCATTCGGCTTATATCGGGTACTATGCCTGGCATAAATCAAATAAAAAGTACGATCGGGAGGGCGTTATGACGATCAGAGAGACTTGCCTGAAAGCGAAAGAACACGCGGGCGAGATCGCGTTCGCGGGTGAAGACAAAATGAACATGATGCTGATCGCGGCGGCTTCGGCGCTCCGCGATGAGGCGGATCATATCATTGCGGAAAATAAAAAAGATATTGAAAAATGCACGCGCGGCCCGCAGTTCGTCGACAGGCTGATGCTTGACAAAAAACGCATCGACGGCATTGCCGCCGGGCTTGAAAAACTCGTGCAGCTCAAATGCCCCGTGGGAGAAGTTTTGGAAGAACGCGAACTGTACAACGGTTTGCAGCTGCGCCGCGTGCGCGTGCCGCTCGGGGTTCTCGGCATCATTTATGAAGCGCGCCCCAACGTCACTGCGGACGCGATCGGCCTTGCGATCAAAAGCGGCAACGCGGTGGTGCTTCGCGGCAGCAAAGACGCCTTGCTTTCCAATAAAGCGGTCACGTCCGTCATCAAAAACGCGCTGAAAGGCTCCGGGTTCGACCCCGAATTTATCCAACTCATCGAAGACGCCACGCACGAGGGCGCGACCGAATTCATGCGGATGAACGGCATTGTCGACGTCATTATTCCGAGAGGGAGCGCGGCGCTCATCCAAAACGCCGTGAGAAACGCGACCGTTCCCATCATCGAAACGGGTACGGGCAACTGCCACGTGTATTTCGATAATTCCGCGGATATCAAAAAGGCGATCCCGATTCTGATCAACGCCAAGACGCAGAGGACGTCCGTCTGCAACGCGTGCGAAAGTTTGCTCATCGACGAGGAATTTGCGGGCAGACACCTCAAAGAGATCGTTTCCGCGCTGAAAGAAAAAAATGTGGAGATCGTTGCCTGCGAAAAGTGCAGAAAAATTTTGCCCGAACTGGAAGCGGCGACGGAAGAGGATTTTTATACCGAATTTCTCGATCTGAAAATTTCGGTCAAAATCGTAAACGGCGTCGACGAGGCGATCGCCCACATCAACAAATACGGCACGCATCACAGCGACAGCATCGTAACCGAAAACGCGCAGGCGGCCGATAAATTCCTTGAAATGGTCGACAGCGCCGCCGTTTACGTGAATGCAAGCACCCGCTTTACGGACGGGTTTGAATTCGGCATGGGTGCGGAGATGGGTATTTCCACACAAAAACTGCACGCGCGCGGGCCTATGGGATTGAGGGAGTTGACCTCCTATAAATACCAGGTGCGCGGAGACGGGCAGATCCGCGGCTGAACGCCTCGGGGCAAAACATAAAAAGCAGCGGAGCGGGGCGCAAAATTTTTTGCGCCCCGCGTATATTTGCCGCAAAAGCGCAGATAATACTATTGTCAGCAGCAATCGGACAGGTTTGTTGAATAAGCGATTTATGAGAAGAGTTTGTCGGAATATGATTGCTGCTTTCATATAAAGTCACGCTTTGAATGCGGCGAAAATGATTGATATCGAATTTGATCTGTATTGCGTTACGAAGGCGCATTCGGCGAAGATTTTGGTATGAAAACATGCACCCGCAGGAGAGAGCGGGGCAATTTGTGAGAGGAAAGACGTAAGCGATTATGTGTTTCCTCTTATTTTGTTCTAAAAAAGAGGGCGGACGGATTATTTCTGCAAGTTTACAAACTTTTCCGATTATGCTATAATGTAACCATCTAAAACGGAGGTGCTTATGGCGCGAAAAAGAAGCAGCGTTTCCAAGACTGCCGAACAAGCGGTCAAAAGATCGCACCCCGCTACCGTGATATTGACGATAGTATTTCTTATCGTCGGTATCGCCGCGGGTGTGCTCGTTTCAAGGCAAATTACGAAGAACGACAAGTTCATACTCAACGGAGAAAAGACTGTGCAAATGGAAGTGGGCGGCGCGTTCGTAGATGAGGGCGCTACGGTCATCTCCTTCGGCAGGGATATTTCTTCTGATGTTCAGGTGAGCGGCGACGAACTGAACGCGGACATTGAGGGAGTCTATCAACTCGTGTATACGGTGGACGACTTGCGCTGGGGCGATTATCGGCTCGTGCGGGTCGTCGTCGTCGGAAACCCCGAAGGGGCGGAGGATTTTCTGAATGGCTAAAAAGAAATTTTCCGCGGGGCTGACCGTCGTATCCTGTTTTCTGGCGCTCGTCATCGGGTTCGCGGCGGCGTTTTTCCTTTATACATACCTCACCAGGCCGAAGGGCGGAGACGTTTACGTCAGCGGCGATCTGTCCATACACTTTATGGAACTCGGGAACAAATACGCGGGCGATTCTATCTATATTAAGGCGGGCGATACGGATATACTCATCGACGCGGGGTCGCGCGCGGGCAGTACGGAGACGACGTCTGCATACATCGACCGATATTGCACCGACGGCGTGCTCGAGTACGTCATCGCGACGCACGCGGATCAGGATCACATCGCGGGCTTTGCGGGGAGTTCTTCTTCCCCAAGCATCTTCGAGCGCTATGAGTGCGAAGTGATCATCGATTTTCCCCGTACGGACAAAACTTCGCAGACTTATCAGAAATATGTGGAAAACCGCGACGCCGAAGTGGAAGCGGGAGCGAAGCACTACACGGCGCTGCAATGCTGCAACAACGAGGACGGCGCGCAGCGCGTTTTTGAGGTTTCCGACGGCATCGAAATGGAGATCCTCTACAATTACTATTACGAGAACAGCAGCCCGGACGAAAATAATTATTCGGTCTGCCTGATGTTCAACCAGGGCGACAAGCATTTCCTGTTCACGGGCGACCTCGAAGAGGAAGGGGAAAAATACCTGGTGGAAAACAACGATCTCCCCGAAGTCGAGTTGTTCAAGGCGGGGCATCACGGGTCGAAAACTTCTTCGACCGACGCGCTCCTTTCGGTCATCAAACCGAAGATCGTCTGCGTCTGCTGCTGCGCGGGCACGGACGAATACACCGATACTCCCGCAAACCAGTTCCCGACGCAGGACATGATCGACCGCGTCGCCGCGTATACCGACAGGGTTTATGTCACCTCTTTGGGCGACGAATCCGCGGAGGACGGCTATACTTCGATGAACGGGAACATCGTCGTCACATCGGACAGGAGCGGCGTTTCGGTAAATTGTTCCGCAAGCAATACGCTTCTCAAAGACACGGAATGGTTCAAAAACAACAGAAAAATGCCGCAGGAGTGGGCGGCTTAGCGAAAAGCGGGCGGGCATAAGCGAAAATAATACCGCGCCCGCTCTTTTCATGCCGAAAATACTTGCCGATTCGCGCAAAAAGTATTAAAATAATACCGTTATACAAGAGTACAGGAGAATCACACACTTTGATCAGGAACGATTTACGCAACGTGGCGATCATCGCGCACGTCGACCACGGCAAAACGACGCTCGTGGATCAGATGCTCAAACAGAGCGGCACTTTCAGAGAAAATCAGGTCGTCGAAGAGCGGGTCATGGACTCGAACGCGCTCGAGCGCGAGCGCGGCATCACCATTCTGGCGAAAAACACATCCGTGCATTACCACGGCGTCAAGATCAACATCATCGATACCCCCGGTCACGCCGATTTCGGCGGCGAGGTGGAGCGCGTTTTGAAAATGGTGAACGGCGTGCTTCTGCTTGTCGACGCGGCGGAAGGCCCGATGCCGCAGACGCGCTTCGTTATGCAGAAAGCGCTCGAACTCAACCATAAACTTATCATCGTGGTCAACAAGGTAGACCGCCCCGACGCGCGCATCGCCGAAGTGGAGGACGAAATACTGGAACTTCTCATCGACCTCAACGCGAACGACGATCAGCTGGAAAGCCCGATCCTGTTCTGTTCGGGCAGGGCCGGCACGGCCTCGCGCTATGCGGACAAAGAGGGCACAGACCTCACGCCGCTGTTCGACACGATACTCAACCACATTCCGCCCATGGAAGTTGACGAAAAAGGGCCGATGCAGCTGCTTGTTTCTTCCATTGATTATAACGATTACGTCGGCAGGATCGGCATCGGGCGAATCGAACGCGGTACGGCAGTCGCCAACCAGGACGTCGTCATCTGCAACCATAACATCATTGATCTGAAAAAGAAAAGCAAACTCGTCAACCTCTATCAGATCGAGGGACTTTCGCGCGTCGCGGTGGAGAAAGCCGTCGCGGGCGACATCGTATGCTTTTCGGGCATGGAAGGCATCAACATCGGCGACACGGTCTGCGCGCCCGAAAAGGTCGAGGCGATTCCCTTCGTAAAGATCAGCGAGCCGACGGTGGAGATGACCTTTTCGGTCAACAACAGCCCGTTCGCGGGCAAAGAGGGCAAATTCGTCACCTCCCGCCACCTGCGCGACAGGCTGTACCGCGAACTTTTGAAGGACGTCTCCCTAAAAGTGGAAGATACCGACAGCGCGGAGGCGTTCAAGGTCAGCGGCAGGGGCGAAATGCACCTTTCCATTCTCATTGAAACCATGCGCCGGGAAGGCTATGAATTCCAGGTCAGCACGCCGCGCGTGCTGTATAAGACGATCGACGGCAAGCTGTACGAACCCGTCGAGCGGCTGATCGTGGACGTGCCCGAGGACGGCACGGGCACGGTATTCCAGAGCATGGGCGAGCGCAAGGGCGAACTCGTGCACATGAGCGCCGTCGGTTCGCGCATGCGGCTCGAATTTCTCATCCCCGCGCGCGGGCTGTTCGGGTACAAGAGCGAATTCCTGACGGCGACCAAAGGGGAAGGAGTCATGAACTCCATCTTTTTCGAATACCAGCCGTATAAGGGCGACATCAAGCGCAGGGACACGGGTTCTCTCGTGGCGTTCGAAACGGGCGAAGCGGTCACGTACGGGCTCTTCAACGCGCAGGACAGGGGCGTGCTGTTCATCGAGCCGGGCACGCAGGTATACGAAGGCATGGTGGTCGGCGTGTCGCCGAAAACGGAGGACATCAACGTGAACGTGTGCAAGAAAAAGCACATGACAAACACCCGCGCGGCGGGCAGCGACGACGCGATGCGCCTCAATACCCCGAAAAAGATGAGCCTGGAAGAATGCCTCGAATTTCTCAACGACGACGAGCTTCTGGAGGTCACGCCGCTCTCTCTCCGTATCCGCAAGAGCATTCTCGACAGCGAACTGCGCGCAAAGGCGCGCGCCAAAGAAAAGAAGGCGCAGTAAAAGGGCATATCCGGTAAAAATTTTTCATAGAATATTCCCGACGACACGGTGCGGAGGGAATATTTTTTTATGGAAGAAAACGTACAGGAGCGGCAGGAGAGTGCGCTCATCGAACAGCAGAAAAAAATTACGATGACGGGCGTTTCGGGTGTGGACGGCTTTACCCCGAGAGAGATCAGGCTCACGCTCGAAAGCGGCAGGGCGGTCATCGCGGGCGAGGGACTCAAAATCGTTGTTTTTTCCAAGGCGAACGGCAATTTTTCGGCGATCGGGAAAATTTACGGCATCCGCTTTTTTGCCAAGCACGAAAAACTTACGAAGAGGCTTTTCGGTTGAGCGACGTATCCGTACAGCTCTATGCTTTCGCGGTTTGCATGCTTGCGGGCGCGCTCGGCGGCGTTTTGTACGAGGGCGCGGCGCTCGTGCGTTTTTTTACCGGAAACAGGGCGGCCCGCGCCGCTGCGGACGCGGTGTTTTTTCTTTTGTGCGTCCCGCTGTTTGCGGCGGCGGGCGCAATATTCTGCCTGCCTTCCTTCCGCGTTTACATGCTCGCGGCGTTCGGCGCTGGTTTTGGGCTGTATCGTAAAAGTTTGCACAGAATAGTTGCTTTTTTTGCGCTGAAACTGTATAATAAATACAGGAGCGGCTCAAAAAAGAAAAATTCGCGGGCCGTCTGTGCGAAATGAAGGATGAAAAGTTCAAAAAACTTGTCATAGGCGGTACGGTCGCGGCGGTTCTGCTGCTCGTTTTCCTCGTCGTTTTTCTGATCTATCAGATAACGGCGCTTTCCCAAAGGCGGGAGCGGATCGAATATCTGCAGGGTGAGATCGCGCGGTACGAACAGATCATCGCGAGTACCGAGGACGAGATCGAAAAATATCAGGCAAGGTATTGGTTGGAACAGCGCGCCGCCGAGCTGGACATGATATTGAAAAATCAGTAAATCGGAGTCAAAATGAAAATATCGGCAATCGATACAGGGTCGAATTCCGTCCGCCTGCTTGTCTGGGCGGACGGTCGTTCTTTATATAAAAAAATAGACACGACCCGTCTGGGCGAAGGGCTCGCCGCGACGGGACGCCTCTCTTCCGCCGCCATGGAAAGAACGGCCGAAGCGATCGCGCGGTTCGCGGAAGAGGCGCGCGAGGCGGGGTCGGACAAGCTGTACGTCTTTGCGACGGCAGCCGCGCGCCGCGCGGCAAACGGCGGGGAATTCGTCCGCCTCGTCAAAGAAAAGTGCGGGCTGGATGTCGACGTCGTTTCAGGCGAAGAAGAGGCCCGCCTGGGCCTGTCGGGCGCGCTCGGCGGCAGGGCGGGCGGCATTATCGACGTCGGCGGCGCGTCGAGCGAGGTGACCGTTTCGGACGGAAACGCCGTCGTTTATGCGAAGAGCCTCGATCTCGGGGCGGTGCGCGTCACCGAAACGTGCGGAGGAGATCTCGAAAAGACGCGGGCCCTCATTGCGGAAAAACTGCCGTTTTACGGCAGCATTCCGAAAACGGAAATGACGGCGATCGGTGGCACGGCGACTTCCGTCGTCGCGCTCGAAAAGGAGCTGATCGTATACGACCCCGCAAAGGTACACGGTACGGTGCTTTCCGCCGCGAAGATAAACGCGTGGGCGGAAAAACTTCTGTCCATGACGCAGGAAGAACGGCTTGCTCTCCCCGGCATGGATCCGCGCCGCGCGGACATTTTGGGCGGCGGCGCGATGCTGCTTGCCATGATCGCGGAGTACGCCGGCGCGGATACGGTCACCGTGAGCGAGGCCGACAACCTCGAAGGGTATATCATGGCGCGCGAGGGAGGGAGATCATGAAGCGTTTCCTCGAAACTGCGGCAAAAGTTTTCGATATCGCCGCGGTCGTCGCGCTGTCGGGCGTCGTTTTGTATCTCGGGTATGAACATTTTTATGCGGAGATCGACAGCTTTCTGCTCGTTCTCGCGCTTGTTCTCGGCGGGATATTTTCGAGCGCGGTCTGTTGCATGTTTCATGAATTGGGTCATATCGTGTTCGGCAAGGCGTGCGGATTTTTGTTCAACAGCCTGCGCGTCGGCCCGATAAAAATCTACCGCGACGACGGCGGACTGCGCATCACGGCGAAAGAAATGCCCGAAACGGTTGCGGGAGCGGCCGAAATGCTTCCGAAAAGCGCGGACAAACTCTATGCGAAATACCGCGCGGTCACGGCGGGCGGGCCGGCGTTTTCCTTTTTGTTTCTCGTCGCGGCGGCGCTTACCCTTTACTTTTACGACCGGATCCCGTTTGCGGTCTATGCGTTGGTATGTACCTCTCTGCCGTGCGCGTTCCATTTGTTTTTTTATAACACACTCCCGTTTTCCAGCGACGACCTCGATACAGACGGCGCGCTTCTGCGCGGGCTGATGAAGAGGGAAACGCCGTATCTGACCGCGGTCAACATCCTGGCGATCGAGGGGTATCTCTATCAGGGATTTACGCCTTCGGAGATCGATAAAGAGCTCTATTTCGGACTGCCGCAGCTCCCCGAGGACGATTTCAATTTCATCCTGCTTACAAGTTATCGGCTGATGTATTATCTGGACGGCGGCGACGCCGAAAACACGGTTCGCGCGGCCGACCGGTTGGAAGGGCTGATGGAATATGTGCCTTCCTATTACCTGAACGACATCGCGGCGGATATTTTGTTTGTGGAAAGCACGGTCAAAGGCGATACGGAAATCGCGCGCCGGATGTACCCCGCGCTTGAAAAATACCTGAAAGGCGAAGATACGCTGCAAAGCCGCCGCATCCTGGCGGCATACGAATTGTACGTGAACGGCGACAAACTGGCGGCGCTCCGCCAGCTCAACGCGGCCGAAGAGAAGGCGGAAAAATATTGGATCAAAGGGATCGCCAAGTTTGAAAAAAAACTTATTGCGTGCATCAGGGACGATATCACGGGGCAAACAGCGGACGCCCCGACGTTCGGTCGGTAAAAAAACGGTCGGCACAACAAAGAAACGGGCGGCAAAACATCCGCCCGTTTCTTTGTTCAATCCAGACGAGACAGCGGCCCGAAACAGATCGGGCAGCAACCGTCGCCGCCCGCGCAGGGAGCGCAGAAGAACGAACCGCAATGGCTGCAAACGAGCATTGCTGTCATGCGTTCCCTTCGGCCGCATACGCGGCATTTTTCCTCTTCCATATCTTCACCTCCGACTGCGATAAAAGTATGCGGAGTTTTTTTGTTTTTATGCGACGGCGTTTTTTCGGGGTCGGAAAAAGCGCTGTGTTCAGTCAAAGAATTTAATTTCAGCCTTTTAAGGCGCATTTGCGGGCGTTATACGCGATTTTCAAAAATGAATTTTTTGAAAAAGGGCGAAATCGTTTTGAATTTCGGGCCGAATATGCTATAATAAGAGGGTCAGAAAGAGGCTAAACGGAGATGATAATTTTATGACGGACAAAGTTCAAGGCGAATACGGCGAAGAGCAGATACAAGTGCTCGAAGGGCTGGAACCGGTCAGAAAACGCCCCGGCATGTATATCGGATCGACGGACGAAAGAGGGCTGCATCACCTCGTACAGGAGATCGTGGACAATTCCATCGACGAAGCGCTTGCCGGGTATTGCGACACGATCCGTGTCGTCATCAATAAAGACGGTTCGTGCTCGGTCACGGACAACGGCAGAGGCATCCCTACGGGCATACACCACAAAGAGGGCGTATCGTCCGTGGAACTCGTTCTTACGAAACTGCACGCGGGCGGCAAATTCGGCGGCGGCGGTTATAAAATATCGGGCGGGCTTCACGGGGTCGGGCTTTCCGTCGTCAACGCGCTGTCCGAATGGCTGGAAGTGGAAGTGTGCCAGAACGGCCACGTTTACAAACAGGTTTATAACCGCGGCATTCCGCAGAGGGCGCTCGCGGTAGTAGGCGATACCGACAAAACGGGCACGAAAGTCACGTTTTACCCCGACAGCGAAATTTTCGAAACGGTCGTTTTCAATTACGACAATTTAAAAGTGCGCCTGCGCGAACTTGCGTACCTCAACAAAGGGCTGACGATATCGCTTGAAGATCAGCGCGGCGAAAAACCCCGTTTCGACGAATTCCGCTACGACGGCGGCATTTTGCATTTCGTGGAGGACATCAACAAAAACAAGGAAGTCCTGTTCGACACGCCGCTTTATTTCGAGGACAGGCAGGACGATTACGCGATCGAAGTCGCCATTCAGTACAACGACGGCTACAACGAGCTCATCATGAGCTATGCGAACAATATCCACACGGAAGAGGGAGGCACGCATCTCGACGGCTTCAAAGCGGCGCTTACGAAGGTCATCAACGACGCGGGGCACAAACTCAATATCCTGAAAGAGAACGACAAACTTTCGGGCGAGGACGTGCGCGAAGGGATTTCGGCGATCGTGTCGGTAAAACTTACCGAACCGCAGTTCGAAGGTCAGACGAAGACGAAGCTCGGCAACAGTTTTATGCGCGCGCTCGTACAGAAGGCGACGAGCGAACATCTCGGCACCTATCTCGAAGAGAATCCCGCAAAGGCGCGCGAACTCGTGCTCCGCTGCATCACGGCGCAAAAAGCCAGGGATGCGGCAAGGAACGCCCGCGAACTCACGAGACGCAAAGGGGTTTTGGAAAGCACGACGCTCCCCGGCAAACTCGCCGATTGCAGTGAAAAAAGATCGGAATTGTGCGAAATTTACCTTGTGGAAGGCGATTCCGCGGGCGGTACGGCAAAACAGGGGCGCGACAGGCGCTTCCAGGCCATCCTGCCCCTGCGCGGCAAAATCCTCAACGTGGAAAAGGCGCGGCTCAACCGCGTGCTCGAAAACGAAGAGATCAAGAGCATGATCACGGCGTTCGGCTGCGGCATTCACGACGATTTCGACGAAAGCAAACTGCGTTACGACCGCATCATCTGCATGACGGATGCCGATGTCGACGGCAGCCATATCCGCATTCTCCTGCTCACGTTCTTTTTCCGGTTCATGCGTCCGCTCATCGAAAACGGGCACGTTTACGTCGCTCAGCCGCCGCTGTATAAGGCGACGCGCGGCAAGGACGAAAAATATATGTATTCGGATGAGGAACTGGAAGAATACCGCAATTCCAATCCGGGGAAATTCGAACTGCAGCGCTATAAAGGCCTCGGCGAGATGAACAGCACCCAGCTTTGGGAAACGACGATGAACCCCGCAACGAGAACGCTGCTTCGCGTAAACATGAAGGACGCGGTCGAGGCGGACGAGATGTTCTCTCTCCTGATGGGTGAGAAACCCGAACTGCGCAGGCAATTTATCGAGCAGAACGCGAAGCTCGTTGCCGAATTGGACGTTTAAGAGGTGACTTATGGCAAAAAAGGAAACAAGCCCCGAGCTTACCGAAGAGTTTAAGAAAACTCTCGAAATGACGAATATGATCGACGTCGAGGTGGACGACGAGCTGAAAAAATCCTTCATAGCGTATGCTATGGCGGTCAATGTCAGCCGCGCCATACCCGACGTGCGCGACGGCCTGAAGCCCGTGCACAGGCGCATCCTGTATTCCATGCACGAGATGGGGCTTTACAACGACAAGGCATACCGCAAATGCGCGCGCATCGTCGGCGATGTTTTGGGTAAATACCACCCGCACGGCGATTCCGCCGTCTATGACGCGCTCGTAAGGCTCGCACAGGATTTCACGATCAATTTCCCGCTCGTCGACGGGCACGGGAACTTCGGCTCGGTGGACGGCGATCCCCCCGCGGCGATGCGTTACACAGAGGCGAGGATGTCCAAGCTCGCGGCGGAAATGCTGCGCGATCTCGACAAGGAGACGGTGGACTATTACCCGACGTTCGACGACACGGGCATGCAGCCCTGCGTTCTGCCTTCGCGCTTTCCCAACCTTCTGGTGAACGGAAGCGACGGCATCGCCGTCGGCATGGCCACGAACATCCCGCCGCACAATCTTGCGGAAGTCATCGGCGCGGTCATCGCACAGATCGACAACCCCGATATCACGATCGAAGAACTGATGGAGTATGTGCCCGCGCCCGATTTCCCCACGGGGGCGATCCTCATGGGCAGGGCGGGCGTAAAGCGCGCTTACCGCACGGGCAGGGGCAATTACATTCTCCGTTCCAAATGCGAGATCGAGGACTATACTTCGGGCAACACCCAGCGCACCCGCATCGTGGTGAGCGAGATCCCTTATCAGGTCAACAAGGCGCGGCTCATCGAGAATATCGCAGACCTCGTGAAGGACAAAAAAATAGAGGGGATTTCTGATATCCGCGAAGAATCGGACAGGGACGGTATGCGCATCGTCATCGAGCTCAAAAAAGACGCGAACGCGCAGGTCGTTCTCAACCTTCTGTACAAACACACACAGTTGCAGACTTCCAACGGCATAACCCTTCTCGCTTTGGTGGACGGCGAACCGAAAGTCCTTAACTTAAAAGAAATTATCCATTATTACATTCTACATCAGGAAGACGTCATCGTGCGCCGCACGAAATTCGACCTCAATAAGGCGGAGGAGCGTGCGCATATCGTTGCGGGGTTGGTGCTGGCGCTCGCCAACATCGACGAAGTCATCGCCATTATCAAGCAGTCGGCGGATAAGTTCGTGGCGGCCGATAAACTCATGCAGACTTTCGAACTTTCCGACAAGCAGGCAAACGCCATTCTCGAAATGCGTTTGCAGCGGCTCACCTCTCTGGAAGTGGAAAAATTGCAGGAAGAGCTCGCCGAACTGGAGCGCACGATCGCGGATCTCAAAGACATCCTTGCGAACGAAAGCCGCGTTCTGGATATCATCAAAACAGACCTTCGCACGATCGGCGAAAAATATCCCAGCCCGAGAAAAACCGAACTTTCCTACGATTACGGCGAGATCGATATAGAAGATCTTATCGAAAAAGAGGACGTCGTCATTACGATGACGCATTCGGGTTACATCAAGCGTCAGCCCGTTTCCGAATACAAGGCGCAGCACCGCGGCGGCATGGGCATCACCGCACACAAGCCGAAGGACGAGGACTTCGTGGAAAAACTGTTCATCTCTTCCACGCACGACGAGATCTTGTTCTTCTCCAGCTTCGGCAAAGTGTACTGCATCAAGGCGTACGAGATCCCCGAAGCGCAGCGTCAGGCGCGCGGCAGGGCGATCGTAAACCTCCTGCAGATCGGGCAGGACGAGAAGATCACCGCCGTCATTCCTCTTACGGAAGGCACGGAAGGCGGCTACATTGCCATGGCGACCCGAAAGGGACTCATCAAAAAGACGGCACTCGAAGAGTTTGCCAACATCCGCAAGGTCGGTAAGATCGCCATAAAAATCACCGAAGGCGACGAGCTCATTTCCGTACAATTTACGACGGGCGAAGACGAACTCATCATCGCGTCCCGCGAGGGCAAGTGCATCCGTTTCAGCGAAAAGGACGTCCGCCCGATGGGCAGGGATACGCAGGGCGTCAAGGCGATGAACCTTTCCGAGGATGATTGTCTCGTCGATATGCTCGTCATCAAGCCCGATTGCGAAGTCCTCACGATCACTTCGGGCGGATACGGCAAGCGTTCCGACGTGGAAGATTACAGGCTGCAGGGCCGCGCCGGCAAGGGCATAAAGGCGGGCGTGTTCAACGAAAAGACGGGACTTCTCGTCAACCTGAAAATCGTATCCGAAGAGGAAGACATCATGATCATCTCCAACAACGGCACGATCATCAGGATGCACGTAACGGATATCTCCAAGATCGGCAGGAACACCCAGGGCGTGCGGCTGATGCGGCTCAAAGACGCGGAAGTCGCGACCGTTACCGTAGCGCCCAGAGAGGACGACGAAGAGGACGGCGCCGCCGCGGAGGAGAGCGAGGCAGCCGCTGAAAACGGAGACGCCGCCGTTACGGATGAATCTGAAAGCGGCAGCGAGAATTAAACGACCGAAATGCAACAAAAATAATCGCCGCCCCGCGCAATTTCGCGCGGGGCGGCTTTTTACGTTTTTGAGCGTTTATTTATCGGCGGATGAATCGGCCTGCCCGTTTCCGTGCATCAGGCGATCTGTGATTTTGAGCAGAACTCCCGAAATCGGGATACAGAACATGACGATGAGCAGAACGTACATGATCTGCACAAAGCCGACGTGTTCGTAATCGGGCGCTTTATAATTTGCGTCGATAAAGATTTCGGGCAAAAGCGTAAGGCAGAGTATACTGATCGCAAGCATTCCGATGAACAGGAGCGCCCTCGGGAAATTAAAAGGCTGGCAGACGCGGTAAAGCATGATCAGGCCTGAAAAAGATATGAGATATACGGATATTTCCGTATAATAATCCTTGAACAGATCCTGCTGGAAATGCATGAACACATTCGTGCTTTGCACCGCAAGTATCAGAACGATCGCGCCGGGTACCGCCCGACTCAATACGAAAGGCAAAAATTTTCCCTTGACCCGGTTCTTGTTCGGCTGGAGCGAAAGGAAAAAGGTGGGAATGCCGATCACGAAGAATTCCAGAACCATCATATTGCTCGTGACGAACGGATACTGGCGCATCGTTATGATGGACAGGAGCGCGAACACGGTCACGAACAGCGTTTTCATCAAATACAGGGAAGAGGAGTTCTGAATATTGTTGATGACCCTTCTTCCTTCAAAAACGACTTTGGGCATGGACGCAAAATTATTGTCGGTAAGAACGATGTGGCTCACGTTTTTCGCCGCCTCGCTGCCCGACATGACCGTTACGGCGCAGTCCGCTTCTTTGAGGGCGAGAATGTCGTTTACGCCGTCGCCCGTCATGGCGACCGTATGACCTTCAGCCTTCATCGATTTTACGAGCACAGCCTTTTGTTCGGGCGTGACCCTGCCGAATACCGTATATTTGTTTGCGACGGCCTCGACTTCCTTATCGTTGAATCCTTCCAAAGAGATATATTTTTCGGCGTTCGCGACGCCGACCCTTTTTGCGACTTCGGAAACGGTGACGGGGTTATCGCCTGAGATGATCTTGACGTCAACGTCGTTTTCCTTGAACCAGCGGATGGTCTGAACGGCATCCTCGCGGATATTGTCCGCGATGGAAATGATCGCCAGGGGCTTGAACCCTGCGGGCAGTCTGTCGCCGTTGATCTGACCGCCCGAGAGGGCGACGATGAGTACCCGAAGCCCCGAGGATGCATATTGATTGATGATTTTGTTTACCTTTTCGGGAACTGTTCCGAGGACGAATTCCGGCGCACCCATTGCAACCGTTCCGACGCCTTCCAGCGTGACGGCGGAAAGTTTGCGCTTGGACGAAAAGGGGATCGTTTTTACTGCTTTGAGCGCGCTCGAATGTCCGAAATAATTGTTGAGCGCTACGGAAGTCTGGTTATTGTCGTTGAGCGCCGCAAGGCACGAGCCGACGATTTCGTTTACGCTGTAATCGGTAGGATTGTTGAGCAGCATGCAGTCGTTCACTTTCATCCTGCCGTCCGTGATCGTACCCGTTTTGTCGAGGCACAGTACGTTGACGCGGGCGAGCATTTCCAGGGAATACAGATCTTGCACGAGCGTATTGTGCTTCATCAGCCGCAAAATACCGCAGGTAAGCGCGACGCTTGTGAGAAGAAGCATCCCCGAAGGGATCATGCCGATGACCACGCTCACCGTGCGCTGGATCGTATTGTCGATCCTCGGGATATCGACGACGGCGGGGTCGAACGTTTTCCAGTTCACGATAAACATCCCAATCGCGATCGGAATAATGAGTATGCCGACGATATAGATGATGAGCTTCGTCGAGCGCATCAGTTCGGAATTGGGTTTCTTATATTTCTTTGCTTTGGCCGAAAGCGAATTCAGGTATGTGCTTTTGCCGACCTTATCCGCGCGGACTTTGCACGAACCGCTGGATATAAAACTGCCGGCGTAGAGGAGATCGCCAGTTTCCTTTTTGACGGGAACGGATTCGCCCGTAAGGAGAGATTCGTTGACTTCGACAAAACCTTCGGCCAGAATGCAGTCCGCAGGCACTTGATCGCCGAGCCCGAGGCAGATCACGTCGTCGAGCACGATGTCTTTGGAAGGAACGTCCGTTACCTTCCCGTTGCGCACGACTTTGGCCGTGGGGGCGGTCAAAAGGTTCAGCTTATCCATTTTGCGCTTGGCCTTGATCTCCATGGCAATGCCGAAAGCAAGATTCGCGCCGAAAATGACGACGAACAGGTATTGCGAGAGGGGCGCGCCCGAATATAAAAGCGCAACGGCGGCAAGCACGCACAGCAGGTTGAAAAACGTGCAAAGGTTGCCGATAAATATGCTGGCGTACGATTTGGAATATTTCTGGTTGGTATCGTTGAAGAGGAAATCGGAAAAGCGTTCGTCTACCTGCTTGTCGGTCAGCCCCTGCGCAAGGTCCGGCGAATAGCGCTTTGCCTTGCCATAATCGGGTTGGTTTTTCTTTTTTCGGCTGAACTGCTTTCTGATCTCGTCGCGGTCGATCTTCGTTTCGGGAATATCGGTCTGAACCGCTTCCTTTTCCGCAAGTTTCTGCTCGACGTATGACTTTACGTCTGCGGGCGTTCGGCTGTTTCTCGGATCCGTTCCCGTATTGTTTTGTTCGGCGTTGTTTTCGGCCCGGTCTTTATTGGTTGGCATGGCGAATCGGGTTGCCCTCCTTCCGTAACGTTACTGAATGATAATGCCGTATTTATTATTATAGCGGCACGATCATTGATATTATACCATAAATATTGACCGAATACAAACGTTCATCGAAAAAATGTGGCGTCTTTTTATCGCTTCTTTCAGATTACCCGCCCATATTATTTGCAAAAAATCTGATTTTGGAGTAAAATATTCCTTGAACAAAAACGGAGGCAAAAACATGATCGATATCAGTCTTTTGAGGAGAGATCCCGATCTCGTGCGGGAAAACATCAAAAAGAAGTTTCAGGACAAAAAGCTCCCGCTCGTGGACGAAGTCCTCGACCTTGACCGCAAAAAGAGAGAATTGCAGAAAGAGGGCGACGAGCGAAGGGCAAAACGCAATTTGCTGAGCGCCGAGATCGGCAAACTCATGAAAGAAAAGAAAACCGATGAGGCAAACGCGGTCAAAGCCGAAGTCGTAAAAAACAACGAACGCATCGCCGAGATCGAAAAGGAAACGGAAGAAATTTCCGAAAAGCTCAAAAAAGACATGATGTCCATTCCGAACATCATTGCCGACGATGTACCGATCGGCAGGGACGATTCGGAAAACGTCGAGCGCAAGCGGTTTTTGGAACCTGCGGAAAAACCGTTCGAAGTGCCGTATCATCTGGATATTCTCGAAAAGCTCGGAGGGATCGACCTCGACAGCGCGCGCAGAACGAGCGGGCAGGGATTTTATTATTTGATCGGCGATATCGCCCGTCTGCATTCCGCGGTGCTTACCTATGCGCGCGATTTTATGATCGATAAGGGTTTTACCTATGTTATCCCTCCGTTTATGATCCGCAGCGACGTCGTTTCGGGCGTTATGTCGTTTGAAGAGATGGACGGCATGATGTATAAGATCGAAGGGGAGGACTTGTACCTGATCGGCACGAGCGAACACTCAATGATCGGCAGGTTCATGAATACCGTGCTCGACGAGAAGGAATTGCCGCTCACGCTGACGAGCTACTCGCCTTGTTTCCGCAAAGAAAAGGGTGCGCACGGCATCGAGGAGCGCGGCATCTATCGCATCCATCAATTTGAAAAGCAGGAAATGATCGTCATCTGCAAGCCCGAAGAGAGCCGCGAATGGTTTGAAAAATTGTACTCGTACACGGTGGAGCTTTTCGTATCGATGAACATTCCCGTCAGGACGCTTGAATGCTGTTCGGGCGACCTTGCAGATCTGAAATATAAGAGCGTCGACGTGGAGGCGTGGAGTCCCCGCCAGAAAAAATATTTTGAAGTAGGGAGCTGTTCCAATCTGACCGATGCCCAGGCGAGAAGGCTTGGCATCCGCTATAAAACGGAAAAGGGGAACGCATTTGCGCATACGCTCAACAATACGGTCGTCGCGCCCCCGCGCATGCTGATCGCACTTCTCGAAAATCACCTGAACGCGGACGGAAGCGTGAATATTCCCGAAGTCTTGCAAAAATACATGGGCGGCAAAAAAGTCATACTGCCTAAAAAATAACGAACCTCGGGGCGGCCCGCGTACGGGCCGCCCCGATAAAAAATATTGAAAGAAAATTCGGAAGCCGCGGGAAAACAATTGATTTTTTTAAGAAAATATAGTATTATATACCAAGCAAAGCAAGGCATCGCCGTAGCGTACGCTTCCGTAGTTAAATGGATATAACAGCCCCCTCCTAAGGGGCCGTTGTGGGTTCGATTCCCGCCGGGAGTACCACTTTGACCACAAGATATTGTGGTCTTTTTCTTTTCTAACCACAATATTTAGGCGATATTTTCAAAAATTGGTATAAAAATCGGGTTATACCGGAAAATTTTACCATCCGGCAAAAAGGAATGACCGCAAAGGCCATTCCTTTTACTCTGTCAGGCGGTTCAAAGCGTTTACCGCGATGCCCTGCGTATCAAGGATAATGGGTTTTGCTGTACGGAATTATATGGTCGAGGAGCGCCGAGGCAAGACGAGCGATACAGCCAAAAAGAACTGGTAAACGGCGATGCAGCTAGGAGGAAAAATCATGAAAAAGTTTATGAGCTATTGGCGGTAAGAGCGCGGAGGGCGGAAAAATTTTTCGCTCTCCTTTTTTCTTTTTCCTGAAGCGGTTGCGGCGTCAATAAAATCTTTCGTTTTGCGCATTCTCATGTAACGGAAAAAATTTTTCCGTTAATTCGGCGATTCAGGCGAAAAACACCTTATAGATTAACGTTTACTCATTTTTTTGACAATTTTTATACATTTTTTATGCGATTTTTCCCGAATTATTTTAAATTATCTATTGAAAAGCTCGGAATATTATTGTATAATAATACATAGGAAAGTTATATTCTGTAACTTTACGGAGGAACAATGATGAAGCAGGTGGATTTTCCTTTATACGTCTTTCATCACGGAAAGAACTTCAGGGCTTATGATTTTTTCGGCGCACACCCGGAAAAATCGGGCGGAGCAAAAGGGTATGTGTTCAGGGTATGGGCGCCGCATGCCGAAACGGTTTCCGTGGTCGGGGATTTCAACGACTGGAATCCGACGGCGCATGTGATGGAACGCCTTTTGGACGGAGAATCGTTCGAACTGTTTATCCCCGGAATAAAAGATTATACCGTCTATAAATACTGCATCCAGACGCGGGACGGAAGATTTCTTTATAAAGCCGATCCGTATGCTTTCCATGCGGAAACTCCTTCGAAAACCGCATCCAAGACTTATTCGCTCGAAGGGTTCAAATGGTCGGATAAAGATTATATGAAGGCAAAAAAATCGTCAAGCATATATTCTTCCCCCGTGAATATATATGAAATGAACGCTTTGTCGTGGCGGCAGTACGGAGACGGCAATTTCTTCGACTTCAATAAACTGATCGACGAACTGATCCCTTATCTCAAAGAGACGGGGTACACGCACGTGGAATTCATGCCCCTCAGCGAATATCCGTACGACGCTTCTTGGGGGTATCAGGTCACGGGGTACTACGCGATCACTTCCAGGCTCGGAACACCGCACGATTTCATGCGGCTCGTCGATGCGCTGCATAAGAACGGCATCGGCGTGATCCTGGACTGGGTCCCCGCGCATTTCCCGAAAGACGCGCACGGTCTGTACGAGTTTGACGGCGAACCTCTCTATGAAAGCTCTCAATGGGACAGGCAGGAACATAAGAGCTGGGGCACGCGGCGCTTCGATTACGGGAGGAACGAGATTTTGTCTTTTCTCATTTCCAATGCCGTATTCTTTTTCGACAAATATCACGTGGACGGGTTGCGGGTGGACGCAGTCGCTTCCATGCTTTATCTCGATTACGATAAGCGGCCCGGCGAATGGCTGCCCAACAAATACGGCGAAAACAAAAATCTGGAAGCGATTGAGTTTTTGCGGAGACTGAATACGACCGTTTTTTCCGAATATCCCGACGCAATGATGATCGCCGAAGAATCGACTGCCTGGCCGCTCGTCACAAAACCCGTGGATATCGGCGGGCTGGGATTCAATTTCAAGTGGAACATGGGCTGGATGAACGACGTGCTTTCGTATATGCAGACCGACCCTCTGTGGAGAAAGGGCAATCATAATAAGCTGACTTTCTCGATGATCTACGCGTTCACCGAAAACTATATCCTTCCGATCTCGCACGACGAAGTCGTGTACGGCAAAGGTTCGCTCATCAATAAAATGCCGGGAAATTATGAGGACAAGTTTGCCAACGTGCGCGCATTCATGGGATATATGATGGCGCATCCCGGCAAAAAGCTTCTTTTCATGGGCAGCGAGTTCGGACAGTTCAAAGAATGGAACTATAAAGAAGGGCTTGAATTTTTCCTGAAAGACGAATATCCGCTCCATGCCAAACTTTATGAAATGAACAAGGAGCTGAACCGTTTCTATAAGGAAACGAAAGCTTTTTACGAGATCGAAGATTCCTGGGACGGTTTCGAGTGGCTCGCCGCGGACGACGCCGACCGCAACATGATCGCCTTCATGCGCAAAGACAGCGACGGAAGAAAATTCGTCGTGGCGATCAATTTCTCCGGGGTGACGGCGGAAGGGTACAGGCTCGGCGTGCCGAAGGGCAAGTATCAGGTCGTGTTCAATACCGACCATCCGAAATTCGGCGGCGCAGGAGTTTGGAAAAAGCGCATCGTCAACACGCAGAAAAAGCCAAGCCACGGAAAAGAAGATTCGATCCTGCTGGAGCTGCCGAAGCTGACATGCGTATATCTTGAAAAGATCCAGTAAAAGCCGTGCGGCAAAATCGGCCCGCCGCGCAAGCCGTTGCGGCGCCGTATTTAGAAATAGATAAATTAAAACGTGGGGGTTTCTTATGCAAAGAAAAAAGGAATGTGTAGCAATGCTTCTTGCAGGGGGGCAAGGCAGCCGTCTGTATGCTTTGACGAATAACATCGCAAAGCCTGCGGTGCCGTTCGGGGCGAAGTACAGGATCATCGATTTCCCGCTTTCGAACTGTATCAATTCGGGGATCGATACGGTGGGCGTTCTTACGCAGTATCAGCCGCTCGTCCTGAACGAGTATATCGGCAACGGTCAGCCGTGGGATCTTGACAGGAACTTCGGCGGCGTACACGTCCTTTCGCCTTATCAGAAAAAGGCAAAATCGGCGTGGTATGAGGGCACGGCGAACGCCATATACCAGAATTTGAACTTCATCAAAATGTATAATCCCGAATACGTACTGATCCTATCGGGCGACCATATTTATAAAATGGATTACAGCAAGATGCTGAAAGACCATATAGACAAAGAAGCCGACTGCACGATCGCCGCGATAGAAGTGCCTTTGAAAGAGGCTTCGAGGTTCGGCATCCTCAATACCAACGCGGACGATTCCATTTATGAATTCGAAGAAAAGCCGAAACAGCCGAAGAGCACGTTGGCCTCCATGGGGATTTACATTTTTACGGCTGAAAAATTGTATAAATATCTGGAAGAGGATGAAGAAAATCCGGATTCGTCCAAGGACTTCGGGAAAGACGTTCTGCCCGCCATGCTGAACGCGGGCGAGCGGATGTTTGCCTATCGTTTCAAGGGATATTGGAAAGACGTCGGGACGATAAGTTCGCTTCTGGAAGCCAATATGGATCTGCTCGGCGACCCGCCGGCGTTTGACGTCAACGACAGCGACTGGAAGATCCATTCCAGAAATCCTTTGGCGCCGCCCGAATATCTCGGCGAAAAGGCCGTCGTGAAAAACAGCATGCTCGCGCTCGGTTCGGAAATTTACGGTACGGTCGAAAATTCCGTCATTTCGAGCAACGTCGTCATCGAAGAGGGCGCCGTCGTGAAAGACAGCGTGATCATGAGCGGTTCCGTCGTGAAAAGCGGGGCGGCAGTCAATTATTCCATCATCGACGAAAACGTCGTAGTCGAAGACGGGGCTGTGATCGGTGAACGCAAAGAAGACGCGAAAGGCATTTCCGTTCTCGGCAGAAATATCGTCGTCGGCAAAGGCGCCGTCGTCAAGGCCGGAGATATCGTCGATAAGAACATCGAAGGGGAGGTAAAGTAAGATGTCTGCTGTAGGTGTGATTTTTTCCAATATTCACGATGAAAACGTTCCCGAATTGTCCCGCCAGAGGACGATGGGATCCATCCCGTTCGGAGGAAGGTACAGGCTGATCGATTTTGCTCTTTCCAACTTCGTCAATTCGGGCATTACGACGGTCGGCGTCATCACGAAAAACAATTACCAGTCGCTCATGGATCACCTCGGCAGCGGAAAAGACTGGGATCTCGCCAGAAAGACGGGCGGTCTTATCCTTCTTCCTCCGTTCGGAGCGACCAATACCGAAGGGCTGTACAGGAACCGTCTCGAAGCGCTCAAAAACATCACAGGCTTTTTGAACAGGCGCAATGAAGATTACGTCGTTTTGAGTGATTGCGACGGCGTATTCCGTATGGATTTTTCGGACGTTATCGATTATCACGAGGAAAAAGGGGCAGACATCACGTTGGTCTGCCACGACGAGGAGCTTGAAACGGCGTCCGGATATACTGCGGTAAAAGCCGACGACGGCGGAAGGGTGACCGATATCCGTATCAATTCGATGTTGCGAGGCAAAAATAAGTTTTACATCAATGTGATGGTGCTGGGCCGTTCTTTCCTGATCGATCTTATCAACGACGCCGTCGCGCACGGGTATAAGAGTTTCCGCGAAGACATCATTCTGAAAAACACGAAGAGCCTTAAAATTTACGCTTACGATTTTAACGGTTACCATGTCAGCATCGATTCGCTCGGCACGTATTTCAAGCACAACATGGCGCTTCTGAAAAAATCTGTCCGCGACGAACTCTTCGGCGCGCGCGACATTTATACGAAGGTCAGAGATTCCGCGCCGTCGAAGTACGGAGAAAATTCGAGCGTCAGGAATTCTTTGATTTCGGACGGCTGCGTGGTCGAGGGCACGGTGGAAAACAGCATTTTGTTCCGCGGCGTCAAGATCGGCAAAGGCGCCGTCGTCAAAAACTCGATCATCATGCAGGACAGCGTGATCGGGGAAAAGGTGATCACAGACTGCGTCATAACAGACAAAAACGTCGTCATCCGTGACAACAGGATTTTGGCGGGATGCGACGTGCAGCCTTACTTTATCCCGAAAGGGACTATGATCTGAAAATATTACGAGGGGGTTGAATAATATGCCGGCAAAAAGGAAAACAACGATCAATGAAGAGGCTCGTGCGGGTTCGGAAATTTTAAGCAATGCCGAAACGCCCGCAAAGATTCCTGCGGAAAAAAAGGCGGAAAACAATGCCGCCGCAAAGAAACCGGTACGCAAAACCGTGAAAGCGGAACCGAAAAGCGCGAAGGCGGATTCGGCCGCGAACGAGGCTCCCGTCCCGGTCACGGATATAAGAGTCGTTCCGAAACGCAAGATACTTTTCGTGGCTTCCGAATCCACGCCATTCATCGCGACGGGCGGGCTGGCGGAGGTCATCGGATCGCTTTCCAAAGCGATCGCGCAGGATTCCGATTATGACGTAAGGGTCGTCATCCCGCTGTATTCGGATATTTCCTGGGATTACAGGAACAAATTCAAATATCTCGGCAACATTTTCGTCCCTTTGGCGTGGCGTAACCAATACTGCGGCATATTCAGTTACGAGATGAACGGCGTTACGTTCTATTTTCTCGACAACGAATATTATTTCAAGAGGCCCGGCTGCTACGGGTATTACGATGACGGCGAACGCTTTGCTTTCTTCTGCCGCAGCGTCCTCGAGATCATGCCGTTTCTGAACTTTTACCCGGATATCATGCATTGCCATGACTGGCAGGCGGCGCTGGCGTCCATTTATTTAAAGACGATCTATTGTTTCCGCCCCGAATATCAGTTCATCCGCTCGTTCTTCACGATCCACAATATCGAGTACCAGGGGCAGTATTCGCTGGATATCCTCGAAGACCTGTTCGGTATCTCGAATACGTGGCGGTATCTTCTCGAATACAACAAATGCATCAACCTGATGAAAGCGGCGATCGAGTGCAGCGAAAAGTTTTCGACGGTCAGCCCGCGCTATGCGCAGGAGATCAAAGACCCGTTCTATGCGCACAAGCTCGACCCGATCATCCGCCGGAACGAATTCAAACTTGTCGGTATTTTGAACGGCATCGACGTCGATTCCTACAACAGCGAAACGGATAAGGCGATCTTTGCAAATTACAGCGCACAGGATATCGAGCCGAAAAAGAAATGCAAGGAAGAGCTTCAGAAGATGTTCAACCTTCCCGTCAAGCCCGATACGCCAATGATCGCGATCATATCGCGCCTCGTCGCGCATAAGGGGCTCGACCTTGTTCGGACGGTCATCGAAGAGGTTTTGCGGCAGGATGTGCAGATCGTCATCCTCGGGAAAGGGGATTCGGCGTATGAAAATTATTTCAGCGACCTTGCCCGCAAATACGTCGGAAAACTGGTCACGATCATCGCGTTCAATCCCGATCTTTCGCGCAAGATCTATTCGGGCGCGGATCTGTTCCTGATGCCGTCCAAATCGGAACCCTGCGGGCTGTCGCAGATGATCGCGAGCCGTTACGGCACCGTTCCGATCGTTCGCGAGACGGGCGGCCTGTACGACAGCATCAAGCCCGTCGGCAACGGCGGCAACGGGTTTACCTTTGCCAATTATAATGCATATGATATGCTGTATGTGATACGCGAAGCGATCAACTGCTACCACAACAAAGAGTTTTGGCCCGAGCTCGTGAAACGCGTGATGAACGTGGATTTCAGTTGGCAGCGTTCGGCAAAAGAATACGAAAAAGTTTACGGGGAAATGTTGAAATAATTTTTAACTTTAGGAGTATCAAATGAGCAGTACGACAAACATTACCGAAAAGGAAGTGCAGATGCTGATTCAAGGCAAGCTGTCGAGGTATTTCGGCGTTTCGCCGAAGGAGGCTTCCAAGGATCAGATATACAAAGCGGTCGTCATGAGCGTAAGGGATATTTTGCTTGAAAAGAGGCAGCAGTTCCATAAGGTAATGAAGAGCAAAAAGGGCAAGCGCGTCTATTATCTGTGTATGGAATTTTTGCTTGGCAGATCCCTGAAAAACAACATTTACAATCTGAATCTCGGCGACGCTTACGAAAAAGCGCTGAAAAATTTCGGCGTCACGCTGGACGAACTTTATGAGCAGGAGCCCGATGCGGGGCTCGGCAACGGCGGCCTCGGCCGCCTTGCCGCCTGCTTTATGGACGCGCTGGCCACGGGCAATTATCCGGCGATGGGGTATTCCATCCGCTACGATTACGGCCTGTTCAAACAAAAGATCGTGGACGGCTGGCAGACGGAACTTCCCGACATCTGGCTTCCCGGAGGCGAAGTCTGGCTCACGCAAAGAAGCGACAAATCTTTCACCGTCAAATTTGACGGGTGGGTAAAAGAAAACTGGTCTGAGAACGGATTGAGCGTCACTTACGGCGGATATAAAGAAGTCGAAGCGGTGGCGTACGATATGATGATCTCGGGCAAGGACAGCGACGCCGTTTCCGTCCTGCGCCTGTGGCGAGCGAGAAACATTTCTCATTTTGACATGAAACTTTTCTCCCAGGGCGATTATCTGCGTTGCATGCAGGAGGAGAACGAGGCGGAAGTCATTTCCAAAGTCCTTTATCCGGCGGACGATCATTACGAAGGAAAATCCCTGCGGTTGAAACAGCAATATTTCCTCGTATCGGCGTCTTTGCAGAACATTATCAGCGATCATAAACACAGATACGGGCCGCTCGACAAGTTGCCCCAGCTCGCCGCGATACACATCAACGACACGCATCCCGCATTGGCGATACCCGAAATGATGCGCATATTGATGGATGAAAACGGATTTACGTGGGACGACGCATGGAACATTACGACGGGCGTCTTCGCGTATACGAATCACACGGTCATGGCGGAAGCGCTCGAAACCTGGCAGGAAGACCTGATCGCGAGAAGGCTTCCGAGAATCCATATGATCATCAAAGAGATCAACCGCCGTTTCTGTGAACAGCTTTGGGCGCGTTTCCCCGGTCAGCATGCGCTGATCGACAGCATGTCGGTGATCTCAAACGGGCAGATCAAAATGGCAAACCTGTCCGTGATCGGGTCGCATAAGGTCAACGGCGTTTCCGCGCTGCACAGCGACATCATCAAAAACAGCATCTTTAACGGATTCTATCAGCTGTGGCCGGACAAATTCACGAACGTGACCAACGGCATCGCGCACAGGCGCTGGCTCTGCCAATCCAACCCCGAACTTTGCGAGCTTCTGAACGACTGCATCGGCGACGGGTATGTCAAAAATGCCGCCGAGCTTGCCAAGTTCAAAAAATTTGAAGACGATAAGAGCGTCCTCAAACGGCTGACGGAAATCAAAGCGATCAAGAAAAAGCAATTCATCGATTACGCTTACAAAAAAAGCGGCGTCCGGATCGACCCGAACACGGTATTCGACGTTCAGGCAAAGCGGTTGCATGAATACAAAAGGCAACTTCTCAACGTCATGAACATCATAGCGCTTTACAATGAGCTGCTTGAAAATCCCGATGCCAACATTCAGCCGCAGACGTTTATTTTCGGGGCGAAGGCGGCTTCGGGCTATCTGATGGCGAAGCAGATCATTAAACTTATCTGGTTCTTGGCGGAAGATATCAAAAAGCACCCGAAGATCAACGAAAAACTCAACGTCGTCTACATGGAAGATTATAACGTCACCATGTCCGAAAGCCTGATGCCTGCAAGCGAGGTGAGCGAACAGATCTCACTTGCGGGGAAAGAGGCGAGCGGTACGGGCAACATGAAGTTCATGATCAACGGAGCAATCACGATCGGCACGCTCGACGGCGCGAACGTCGA
>CDZB01074587.1_pt1 | contig 54471 bp, 55 predicted proteins | sample 554961 | NCBI WGS metagenome assembly CDZB01 (sample SAMEA3182106, study PRJEB8094) | gut metagenome | biome: human; feature: gut; material: Stool; isolation source: human stools | place: Canada | collected 2013-02-26 | reverse complement strand
TCTTGTAAGGGTACTTGGCGCCTTTGCTTGAGTTTTCACTGCTCTGAAGTGGCTGTAGATTCCTCATACTATTGGTACCACCATTGTCTTTTGGGTTTTTGTGGTCAACCTCCCAACCCATGGGCGACTCCTTACCGTAGCTCTGTCGATAAATCTCATTACCGCATGCGTCCTTGCGATAGCGAGCAGGGTCTTTCCCTGGAATCTCTTTGCCTTTGGCAAAAATCTGGTCTAATTGTTCTTTTGAGTATGTCAATGCTTTACACCTCCTTCCTATGCTAAGATTTGGTACGATAGATACCAAGCATATTGTTCATTCTGCAAAAATGCCGCCAAAATTCGTAGTGCAGACAAATTGTCACATTATTGTAAAAAATAGCTGGTAAATTACCGAACCAGTTCTATAGCCTCGTGACAACCAAGATCGACCAGAAGGTGCAAGGCTATGTGACCAACATCACAGAGACAGTAGAGGAAGGCAAGCCTAGCATCATCACTTCCGTTCTGGTGGAAACAGCTGTATTTGCAGACTGCCATTTTCTTCAAGAGGCGGTGGAAAACAGCGAACGCGTCACGAATTCTGCCATTGAAGACCTTTATGCAGATGGTGCCTACCAAAGATAGGGGCTTGCTCAAACATCGTATGCATGCATATAGCAGATGTATGTGGATGAACCTCAGAAGGATGGTAATATTCCAGATTTCAACATTTCAAAGATCGATATTTGCCCTTTTCGGGCCTATCAGAGAAACTTTCGGCTCTTTCATGGCTAATTCTCGAAAGATGTTCACCAGCGGAGCCGATTGCTATGTTTCACTCTGAATGACCACACTGGTTATGCTGGATTCAAAATATACCCCTTTTTAAAGTGGGCTCAGTGATTAAGCAATCTAAGAGTTAATTCTATTTTGTTTATTATGATTCATCGAAATAACCAAGATTACATTACAGCCTTTGTCGAGGGGTATATCTGTGCCATTATAGGTGAGCGGATGACAACTGCAAAGGTTTCAGAGGCAGAACTTGATAATGCAAAGCATTCAGCTGAGAAGTATGTAGAGTTTCAAATCGAGCATTCTGATTTCTCTGAAGAGGAGAAGGAAGCGATGAAGAAAGACTATAAGCTTTGGGCAGAATGTGCATTGCAAGGAATGAAGAAACGATTACGTGATAGTGGTAGATTACTATGATGCGCTAGCCGATAAACACTCGCAATTATGTTGCGTCAAACACCCAACACCAGCCCCTTGCGGGTAAAGACTCCGCTGGTGTTACCAAAACTCTGGCAGAGTCGGAGCGTCGCCAGCTACATCCTTCCTTCTGAGGAGGAAGGCTTGGTTAGAGGTGGAGCCCTCTTTGGCTAAAGAGGGACGGGGTGATTCGAAAAATTAAAACACTATATTATTATGAAAGGTATCGTATTAGCAGGTGGTAGCGGAACACGCTTGTACCCCATCACAAAGGGTATCAGCAAGCAGCTGATTCCAATCTTTGATAAACCGATGATATACTATCCAATATCAGTATTGATGTTGGCAGGTATCCGTGAGATACTCATTATTTCAACACCATTTGATTTACCAGGTTTCAAGCGCCTTTTAGGCGATGGAAGCCAGTTAGGTGTGAAGTTTGAGTATGCAGAGCAGCCATCACCAGATGGCTTAGCCCAAGCCTTCATTATCGGAGAGAAATTCATTGGTAATGATTCTGCTTGCCTTGTTTTGGGAGATAACATCTTCTATGGTGCTGGTTTGAACCAGATGTTGCATCAGGCAGTAGTAGATGCAGAGCAGAATAACAAAGCTACAGTATTTGGTTATCGAGTAAGTGATCCAGAGCGATATGGGGTAGCAGAGTTTGATGAGCAAGGCAATTGCCTGAGCATTGAAGAGAAGCCTCAGCATCCAAAGAGCAACTATGCTGTGGTAGGCTTATACTTCTATCCTAACAAGGTGGTGGAAGTAGCTAAGCATATTAAGCCATCTGCTCGTGGTGAGTTGGAAATCACAACAGTAAACCAGGAGTTCCTGAAGGATAAGCAGCTGAAGGTTCAGACCATGGCAAGAGGATTTGCCTGGCTCGATACCGGAACCCATGATTCCCTTTCTGAGGCATCTACCTTTATTGAGGTCCTGGAGAAGCGACAGGGCTTGAAGGTGGCTTGCTTGGAAGGTATCGCATACCGTCAAGGTTGGATTACCGCAGAACAGTTGAGAGAGAATGCTCAGCCTATGCTGAAGAATGACTATGGCAAGTATCTACTTTCAATACTTGAAGAGAAAGAACAAACATTAAAAAAGAATTTAGAATATTAGAAAAGATGAATATAATCAAAACTGATATTGAAGGCGTCCTCATTATAGAGCCACGCCTCTTCCGTGATGCTCGTGGCTACTTCTTCGAGAGTTTCAGCGAGCGAGAGTTTGAAGAAAAGGTTGCCCCAATCCTGGGACACAGTGTTCACTTCTGCCAAGACAACGAGTCTATGAGCAGCTTTGGTGTGATGCGAGGCCTGCACTTCCAGCGCCCACCATATACCCAGAGCAAGCTGGTACGCTGCGTAAAAGGTAGAGTCCTCGATGTAGCAGTAGATATCCGCAAAGGATCACCAACCTATGGCAAGCATGTGGCTGTAGAACTGACAGAAGACAATCATCGCCAGTTCTTCATACCAAAGGGCTTCGCACATGGTTTCGCCGTACTTTCAGAAACGGCCGTCTTCCAATATAAGTGTGATAACTTCTATCACCCAGAGGCAGATGGAGGTATCTCTATCCTCGATGACACCCTCGATATCGATTGGAAGATCCCAACAGAGCATGCCAATCTCTCAGAAAAAGATACAAAGCATGCCATGCTGAAAGACTTTGATTCTCCATTCGACATCAATGTAGATTTATACAAGTAAACAAGATACTAATCATTTAACATTAAGGCGATGAAAGGAATAGTATTAGCAGGTGGTAGCGGTACACGTTTGTACCCTATCACGAAGGGTATCAGCAAGCAGCTGATACCAATCTTTGATAAGCCGATGATATATTATCCTATCTCGGTTCTGATGTTGGCTGGTATCCGTGAGATATTGATTATTTCAACACCATTTGACCTGCCAGGTTTTAAACGACTCTTAGGCGATGGAAGCCAGTTCGGAGTCAAGTTTGAGTATGCAGAGCAGCCATCACCAGATGGCTTAGCCCAAGCCTTCATTATCGGAGAGAAGTTCATTGGTAATGATTCCGCTTGCCTCGTATTAGGCGATAATATCTTCTATGGTGCTGGTTTGAACCAGATGTTGCATCAGGCTGTAGTAGATGCAGAGCAGAACAACAAGGCAACCGTCTTCGGGTATCGTGTCAGTGATCCAGAGCGTTATGGTGTCGCAGAGTTTGATGAGCAGGGCAATTGTCTCAGCATCGAGGAGAAGCCTGAGCATCCAAAGAGTAACTATGCCGTGGTAGGCTTATACTTCTATCCTAACAAGGTTGTAGAAGTTGCCAAGCATATCAAGCCTTCTGCTCGTGGCGAGTTGGAAATCACAACAGTCAACCAGGAGTTCCTGAAATATAAGGAGCTGAAGGTACAGACCATGGCTAGAGGATTTGCCTGGCTTGATACTGGTACCCATGATTCCCTTTCAGAGGCATCAACCTTTATTGAAGTCTTGGAGAAGCGCCAGGGCTTGAAGGTGGCTTGCCTGGAAGGTATCGCATACCGTCAGGGTTGGATTACAGCAGAACAGTTGAAAGAGAATGCTCAACCCATGTTGAAGAACGACTATGGCAAGTATCTGCTTTCTATTCTTGAAGAAGCAGATGGTACATTAAAGAAAAATTTAGAATATTAAAACATAAGATAGGTGAGGGAGAGGATAAGAGCATTTTTATAAGCTACTTTTCGCTCAGTTCTCAAACTCATCTATCTCTCTTTAAGCAAAATATGAACATACTAGTAACAGGTGCTAACGGTCAGCTTGGTAATGAGATGCGTATCGTTAGTCAGAATACAACTGATCATTATATCTTTACCGATGTCAATCAGGTAGAAGGTTTGGAAACTACTTTTCTTGATATCACCGATATGGATGCCATCCGAAAGATGGTAAAGGAGAATGAAGTAAAAGCCATCGTGAATTGTGCGGCATGGACCAATGTGGATGCCTGCGAGACAGATGAGAAACTGGCTGCATTGGCTGAAAAGCTCAATGCGGATGCTCCTGAGAATCTGGCTAAGGCGATGAAGGAGGTTGATGGCTTGCTCATTCAAATCTCTACAGATTATGTCTTTGGTAAGGAACCTTATAATGTGCCATGTAATCCTGACCAGAAGGGAACTCCTACTGGCGTATATGGAACAACGAAACTTCATGGAGAGCAGAAGATTATGGCTACGGGCTGTGACTATGTGATTATCCGTACGGCTTGGTTATATTCTGAGTTTGGCAAGAACTTCTGCAAGACGATGCTTAACTTGACAGCTACAAAACCACAGTTGAAGGTTGTCTTCGATCAGTGCGGTACTCCTACATACGCACTCGATTTGGCTAATGCCATCATCACCATATTGGATAAGGTAAAGGCAGCCCAGAGCAAGGATGAATATGTTGGAGTGTATCATTTCTCAAACGAGGGTGTCTGCTCCTGGTATGATTTCACCCAGATGATTGCAAGAATCGCCGGTCATACGGAATGTGATATCCAACCATGTTATAGCTCGGAATATCCTTCTCCAGTAACTCGTCCTGCTTATTCCGTATTGGATAAGCGAACCATCAAGGAGACCTTTGGTGTTAAGGTTCCTTATTGGGTGGATTCCTTGGAGAAGTGTATTGCAAATCTTAAGAAGAAATAATCAGAAGATAGAAGTTTTTGCAGCTTCTGCTCAAAAATACTAATCATAAAGTTTAAAGTTCAATTTTCAAAGTTCAAAGTAAATGAAGAATATCATTATCACGGGCGGTGCAGGCTTTATCGGCTCACACGTAGTAAGACTTTTCGTGAACAAATATCCTGAGTATCACATTATCAACCTCGACAAGTTGACTTACGCAGGCAACCTGGCTAACCTCAAGGACATTGAGGATAAGCCTAACTATACTTTCGTAAAGGGTGATATCTGTGATTTCGACCTGATGTTGAAACTGATGCAGGACTACAAGGTGGATGGCATCATCCATCTCGCTGCCGAGAGCCATGTAGATAGAAGTATCAAGGATCCATTCACTTTCGCTCAGACCAACGTGATGGGAACCCTGTCTCTGCTCCAGGCTGCCAAGATTTACTGGGAGAGTCTTCCTGAAGGATACGAGGGTAAGCGCTTCTACCACATCTCTACTGATGAGGTTTACGGTGCCTTGCAGATGACTCATCCTGAGGGTATTCCTGCTCCTTTCACTACCAAGGCATCCAGCGATAAGAACCACGAGGCTTATGGCGAGGAGTTCTTCCTGGAGACAATCAAGTACAATCCTCACTCTCCATATTCTGCATCCAAGGCAAGCTCTGACCACTTCGTCCGTGCTTTCCACGATACATACGGTATGCCTACCATCGTGACCAACTGCTCTAACAACTACGGTCCATACCAGTTCCCAGAGAAGTTGATTCCGCTGTTTATCAACAATATCCGTCATCGCAAGCCATTGCCAGTATATGGTAAGGGTGAGAACGTGCGCGACTGGTTGTATGTAGTAGATCATGCCCGTGCCATCAATATGATTTTCCACAAGGGTAAGATTGCCGAGACTTACAACATCGGTGGTTTCAACGAGTGGAAGAATATCGATATCATCAAGGTGGTTATCAAGACTGTTGATAGATTGCTCGGTCGTCCTGAGGGTGCTGACTTGGATTTGATTACTTATGTAACAGACAGAAAGGGTCATGATATGCGTTACGCCATCGACTCTCGTAAGCTTCAGAAGGAACTCGGCTGGGAGCCATCTCTCCAGTTTGAGGAGGGTATCGAGGAAACCGTAAAATGGTATCTCGAGAACCAGGAATGGATGGACAATGTAACCTCTGGTGATTACCAGAAGTATTATGATAATATGTATAAGGACAGATAAGCAACAATGAATATATTTGTGACAGGAGTTAAAAGGAAGCTTGGACAAGAGACACAATTGGCAATAACGAAAAGTGAAAATAAATATTTTAACCTAACGAAGAATGATACTAATTTCCTTAAAGGTATTGCCATTGTTTTGATGCTGTTGCATCATCTGTTTTATGTGCGTCAAGAACTCTATGATGATGTCTTATTATATGGACATCATAATCTTGTAAATGAAATAGGGCAGTTTGGAAAAGTATGTGTTGCAATCTTTGTCTTTCTATCTGGATATGGATTGCAAATAGTAGATGCTTCAAAACATTTTAGTACGAGACAATACTTCGTCCATCGTTTTGTAAAACTATATTCAAATTATTGGATGATTTGGCTGTTGTTCGTGCCTATTAGTGTATTGTGCTTTGGAAGAACATTTGATGAGGCTTATGGTAATTATGCTTTGTTAAAAATTGTCTTGGATTTTTTCGGACTACTCAATGTATTTAATTTATATGGATATAATCCAACTTGGTGGTTTTATTCAACGATTATAATATTGTATCTCATCTATCCATGTTTAAAGAAGTTCATTAGGGTTCCTCTTTTTTTGATTTTGTTGGGAATTGGTGGGTATTATTTGGCATTTCTTAATAGTGTGTTTTTCTATCTATTACCATTTGTTTTGGGTATGATATTTGCATTTTATCATAAAGAAATAAAGTTGCCAAGATTTACCCCCCCCTATAAGCTGTTAAGTGATATAATGTTGTTGCTGATATTAGCGGTTATTTTTATGAAACGAATCAAGGCTGGTGATAAAATTCTTTATGATAGTTTTATAGTACTCATATTCTTAATTGTTTGTAAAACAACAACTCTACCCAAATGGGTGCGTAAAAGTTTTATGTTTTTAGGTAAGCATAGTATGAATATCTTCTTATTCCATACATTCATCTTTCTGTATTGGTTCAAAGATTTTATATATTTTTCTAGAAATCCGCTCATAATATTTGCGACATTGTTAATTCCATGTTTAATAATATCAATGGTAATAGAGAAAATCAAAGTTATTATTTGTTTCAGAAAATTGAATGAATATATCGAAAATCATTTATGTCAGACAATAAAAAAATAGCAAAGAACACGCTCTTATTATACATCCGCATGTTTATTATTATGGGTGTAACTTTATATACATCAAGAGTTGTTTTAGATAAACTTGGTGTAGTAGATTATGGACTATATGGCGTGGTAGGTGGAATCGTCGCTATGCTATCATTTCTGAATGGTACATTGATGGCAGGTACCTCACGATTTATTACGTATGAATTAGGAGCAGGAAATAAACAGCGTTTGTGGGAAACTTTCAATACTTCATTCTATACACACTCTCTTTTAGCAATTATAGTTATATTGATATTAGAGACTGGTGGCTTGTGGTTTTTATATCATAGGCTTGTAATACCTGCAGACCGTTTAAATGCATGTTTTTGGGTATTCCAGTTGTCAATACTTACCACCGTTGTCTCTATAACGCAAGTTCCATATAATTCATTGGTAACATCGCACGAAAAGTTCAATATCTATGCATATATAAGTATATTTGAAGCGATAGCAAAATTGAGCGTTTGTTATGCATTGATAATATCGCATTGGGATAGATTGATCTTGTATGCGTTATTATTGGCTTTGATACAGTTGTTAATAGCATTCTATTATAGAATTTATTGCAATCGCCATTTTGAGGAATCGCATTTAGCACTTGCTTTTAACAAACAAATCTTTCGAGACTTGATGGGATTCTCTGGCTGGAATATCATAGCACAACTTACACACTCATTACGAATACAAGGAGTAGTAATCTTGATAAATATGTTTTTGGCTCCAGTTGTAGTTGCAGCTCAAACGATAGCAAATCAAGTTTGTAATGCAGCTATGGGATTTGTTAATAACTTTCGAGTAGCTTTTAATCCTCAAATAATAAAGCTTTATGCATCAGGAGATAAGGAAGAATCGAAGAAACTTACTCTCAATGCAACCATTGTAAGTTTTGATATGGTTTTGCTTTTAGCACTTCCATGTATTTATGCCATGCCTACTATTATGGATATATGGCTTGTAAAAGTACCAGATTATGCAGTTTTGTTTACTCAATGTATGTTGGCTTGCAATGTAATTGATGTTTTTAATGCTTCTTTCTATATTCCAATGCTTGCTGCCAATAAAATTAAGTTTAACTCAATGTCTGCCGTATTTATTGGCATAGGACAATTTGTTTTACTTTATTTTGTCTTAAGGTATTCTAAAGAAGCGATGTGGGTACCAATATTCAATATAGTTCTTACTGCCGTATATTCTCTTTTGATAAAGCCTTATGTTTTGTGGAAAGATATTGATTATTCGATAAAAGAACTAGGTATGTGTTACTGGTGTTGCCTAAAAGTACTAGTTTTGTCATTAGTCGTTACCATTCCATTATATCTATATTTAGATCAGTCATTAGCAAGTAGTACAATTCTTATATTGTCTTCTCTTGTAGCAGTTGCGGTTTCATCGTGGCTGTTTTTAGATAAGGACATGAAGGATAAGATAGTTTTAGTAGTAAAAAATAAAATACATAAACGATGAAAAAATTGGCGATAATAGGAGCTTCTTATCTTCAGGAGCCTATAGTGAAGAAAGCAAAGCAAATGGGTATTTATACCATTTGCTTCGCATGGGCAGATGGTGCAACATGCGCAGAAATCTGTGATAAGTTCTATGATATTTCAATTATTGAAAAAGAGCAGATCTTAGAGATTTGTAAAAAGGAACAGATTGATGGCATTACAACTATAGCATCAGACACAGCAACACTTACAGTAAATTATGTTGCCTCTAGAATGGGACTTATTTCCAATCCTGATGAGTATTCCGAGATTTGTACTAATAAGTTCAAGATGCGGCAGTGTTTCATGGATGCTGATGTTCCTTCTCCGAAATTTACACTTGTTGATGATGAAGGTAAGTATAGTATTAAGGGATTTAGATTTCCATTAATTGTAAAACCTACCGATCGCTCAGGTAGCCGGGGTGTTGAGAAGGTATTGGATCCTGTTCAACTTGAATCAGCCATTAAAAGAGCAAGAAAAGATTCTTTTGAGGGTAAAGCCATTATTGAGGAGTTTGTTACAGGTCGAGAGATCAGTGTTGAGGGAATTTCTTTTAAAGGTAATCACACCATCTTGCAAATCACTGATAAGGTTACAACAGGTGCACCTTTCTTTGTGGAACTGGGACATCATCAACCATCTTCATTATCTGATGAGATAAAGAATAAGGTCAAGCAAATCGTCTTAAATGCACTTGATGCCTTACATATACAATATGGTGCTTCTCACTCTGAATTGAAGATTGACGAGGACGGCAATATCCGGGTTATCGAGATTGGGGCAAGAATGGGAGGTGACTTTATCGGTTCCAATTTAGTGCAGTTGTCAACAGGCTATGATTTTGTAAAGGGTGTTATAGATGTCGCCCTAGGTACTTTTGAAGTGCCAAAGTTAACACAAAATAACTATTCTGGAGTTTATTTCTTATGCAAAGAGACTGAATGGGTAAAACCTCTTATATTAAATTATAAGGATAATCCTGATATTGTAGAAGCAAGAATCACAGACCCTGTACTACGTAACATAGAGTGTAGTGGGGATCGTAGTGGATACTTGATTTATCAATCAAATAAGAAAGTAGAATTTAATCATAACTAAAATATTATATTATGGTATTAATAATAGGTGCGACAGGTTACGTTGGTCGTTATCTGTCTATATATTTAAAAGAGCAGGGATATGATGTCTTAGCTCTAGGTCGTTCAAAGAAAGTACAAGAGTTTTTCAAGGAGAATGATGTACCTTTTCAGTATTTTGATTTGAGTGATGATGAGTCTTTTAATCAACTTCCAACAGAGAATATTGAGGCTGTGATAGATTTATCTGCTTGCTTGGCTGAGCATGAGACTCCAGTAGAGAAATTCTTTGAGGTAAATACCATAGGCGTATACAAAATGTTGGAATTTTGCCGTAAGAATGGAATAAAGAAATTTCTTCTTTCGTCATCTCACAAGCTTTATAACGACATTAACAAGAAGATAATCTCAGAGGAAGATGGAATCTCGTTTAAGGGCGATCATAGTCCATATATCATATCAAAGATAGCTGCGGAGAATTTTGTTACTTATTATCATAAGGACTTTGGCATAGATGGTATTGTGCTCCGTTTTACTGGTGTACATGGCTATGGTGAGATATTAGGTCATCTTAATACAGATGGAACTTATAAGAAAAGTACCTTCGAGATCTTCTTTGAACGTATTTTGCGTGGCGAGAAAATAGAGGTTTGGGGTGACCAGTCGATTGTGAGAGACCATATTTATATCAAGGATGTACTTACTGCTATTAAGGCTGCAATTGATGTCAAAGGAGTTTCTGGTATTTATAATTTAGCTACTGGAGTTGGTCATTCTCAGTACGAGGAGGCTAAAGCTCTCAATGAAGTATTTGGCAATGGAAAGTCAGTGATAGAATTGCATCCAGAGAAACCGGGCTTGACTCGTGGTTATGTTTACGATATAACTAAAATTAAAAACGAACTTCATTGGCAACCAAAGTATATTGATATGGTAGAACTCTATTCAGACTATAAAAAGGAATGGGAGTCTAAGAAATACCATAACTACCATTTTATTTTGCCAGACCAAGCTCCAGCCATTCTTTGATATGAATTGTAGTTTTGCAAATACGGCAAACCGAGCTTGCTCTTTGATTTATAGTTATATCAAAAAGCATGGTGATGGTACTTGGCTCTTGCCTGTAAATATTTGTCCCGATGTGCCACTGACTTTTAAACTTGCTGGTGTAGATATAGAGTTTGTCGATATTGATGCTTCCTCATTATGCATTGATACCAATGAATGTTTGCGTCGACTTCTTCAATGTCCAGATAAATATGCAGGTGTAGTCTATGTTCGTACTTATGGATACTTGTCGGACACTTCGCAATTTGTTTCCAAATGTAAGGCGATAAAGCCTTCTTTGAAGATATTAGATGATAGATGTTTATGCATACCACAGCGTCAGCCTAATATGTACAATGCTGATATGGTTCTTTATAGTACAGGGCATTGTAAGCAGATTGATTTGGGTGGAGGTGGTCTTGCATATTATCAATCGGAAGAGCCTTATGTGATAGATGAACATTTGTCTTATGATGGAATTGACGAGGAAGCTATATATAAGGCAGCGTATGCAAGAAATGAAATTTTGCATCAGATGCCAACTGGCTGGCTTAAAATGTCGGAATTTATGGCATTGGAGGACTACTTAGATAGGATAGAGTCTAAGGCAAAAGAAAGAAAGTCATATAGAGCTAAACTCAATAATATCTATTCCTTGAATCTCCCTAAAGCTATTCAGTTTGACAACTGTTACAATGATTGGAGATTTAATATAAAAGTGTCGTCATCCATGAAACAAGAGATACTTCAGGCATTATTTGAAAATGAGCTGTTTGCTAGCAATCATTACCATAGTGTAAATCGCTTGTTTGATGACAAACGCTATCCAAACTCTGATGCGTTATATTCCAGTGTGATAAACTTGTTTAATGATATAAATTATTCAGAAAATATGGCAACAAAAACTTGTGATGTGATTGCCTCTTTCCCACTTCTGGGGGGGGGTAAATCTTAGTGTTAGAAATCGTGTTTGGATTCATCTTTATAATACCATTGCTGCATGAAAAAGGTAATGGTATTTGGAGCGACTGGTACAGTCGGAGCATATACATGCTTATATTTGAAAGAGAAAGGTTATAACGTTATAGCTGTTGGTCATAGACAGTCTGATAATGGCTTTTTTGCATTGCACGATATGGACTACTATTCTGTTGATGTAAGAAATAAACAAGACTTTCAGAAATTACCGAAGTCGGACATTGATGGTATAGTTCATCTGTGTGGTATGTTGCCAGCTAGAATGAAAGGCTATAATCCTCAGTTGTATGTTGATGTGAATATGTCAGGCACATTGAACATCTTGGAATATTCCAAAGAACTTCAACCTGATGTGTTTGTTTATTCTCAATCCATAGCAGATGTCGCATATCTTTGCGGCAATAAGGTTCCGATACCTGCTGATGCTGCTACTAGCTTTCCTATAAACAATGACCATTCGGTATATTCGATTACAAAGACGGCAGCAGTAAATCTCATCAAGCATTATTCTGCTATAGTAGGTTACCAATATTACATACTCCGTTTTCCTAATATTTACTTATATCATCCAAATCCTATGTACTATGTGGATGGTATGGAGAAATGGCAAGGATACCGCAGGCTAATCCACATGGCACAAAGGGGAGAGCCAATAACTATATGGGGCAACCCTGATAAGGTTAGGGATATCGTGTATGTTAAGGATTGTACACAAATTATAGAGAAGTGTATAAGCAGTAATGCGGAAAGCGGGACCTATAATGTAGGAACAGGAATTGGGACTTCTTTAAAAGAACAAGTGGAAAAGATAGTTGAGGTATTTTCTCCTCTTGGTCATCGCTCGGCAATATCTTATGATTTAGATAAACCAGACACGACAGAATACATTTTTGATATTAGTAAAACAAAACAGAACCTAGGTTATGTTCCCCAGTATGGATATTTAGAATATCTTCTTGATTTCAAGGATGAAATGGAAAAGGAAACATTTGCATTATTATGGGGTACAAACCAAGATAAATAAAATTAAATTAATTTATTCGATTATGGAACATATTCCTTTTAACAAACCTTGCCTCACGGGCAAGGAAGCTCATTACATGTATAAAGCTGTATATACAGGAAAACTTTCTGGTAATGGCTATTTCACAAAAAAATGTCAGCAGTTCTTTGAAGATAAATATGGTTTCAAGAAATGTCTGCTAACCACTTCGGGAACAGATGCCTTGGAGATGTGTGCAATGTTATGCGAATTGAAACCAGGCGATGAGGTGATAGTTCCATCTTATACCTTTGTTTCTACAGCTCTTGCGTTTTTGCGTGAAGGAGCAACCGTGGTGTTTGCTGATTCTATGGAATCAAATCCTAACATTGATGCAGATAAGCTGGAAGCACTTATTACTCCAAGAACTAAAGTGATAGCTCCTGTGCATTATGCTGGTGTGGCATGTGATATGGATAAAATCATGGCTATAGCAGAAAAGCATAACTTGATAGTTGTAGAAGATGCAGCACAGGCTATAGACTCTTATTATAAGGGTAAGGCATTAGGAAGTTGCGGACATTTAGGCGCATTCTCCTTCCATGAGACAAAGAATATTACAGCTGGTGGTGAGGGTGGTTTATTGACAATAAATGACGAACGTTTTATTCGCCGCTCAGAGATCTTGTGGGAGAAAGGTACTAATCGAGCTGAATTCTTTCGTGGTGCTGTGAATAAATATGGTTGGGTAGATATGGGCTCTTCCTTCCTTCCGGCAGAAATTAATGCTGCATTCCTTTGGGCTCAGTTGGAGAACCTTGATGATATTCAAGCAAAAAGAAAGAAAATTTGGGAACAGTACTTTGCTGGCTTGCAGTCATTGGCTGCCCATGGTTATGTCAGATTGCCTCAGATACCAGGTTATGCCACCAATAATGCACACATGTTCTATATAGTTTGTCGTAATTTGGAGGAACGTACTGGCTTGATTCAATATTTGAAAGAGCATGATGTTGTTGCTCCATTCCACTATTTGGCACTACATAAGAGTGAGTATTATCTTAACCATAGTGACCTTCGTCCGGAATTGCCTAACTGTGACATGTTTGCAGATTGCTTAGTGCGTTTGCCAATGTATTATGAATTGGAATTGGAGCAAGTAGATGCTATTGTAGAATTAATTCACAATTATTACAATGGAAAAAAGTAAGCCACGTGTTCTTGTATTAACTTCAGTAGACCCTCATGTCGGGCCTGCTGTTGTTGCATACAACTTTTATAAAGCGCTCCTTCATGGAGGATATGAGGTAGATTTCTTATCTCCATATCCTGTAGAAGGTCATCCCGAGTTTCTGCATGTATATGAGAAAAGTAGGAAGAATAACCTATTTTGGAAAATACGCAATAAAATAAATAGGGCAATACATCCTTTTGACAAGGCGCATTGTATATTTTATGATAAAGAAACCAATCCTCCATTGCCTGTTAGGGATGTCTTAGCTGCCATAAATAAACAATATGATGTCGTTTATATCTTATTTTGGCAAAATATGCTTTCTTTTGAAACAGTTAGGGCAATTTATCGTAAATTGAAATGCCAAATCCATTTTCGTTGCGTTGACTATTCTCCTATGTCTGGTGGCTGTCATTTTGTGGGTGATTGCAAAGGATACCAAATCGGTTGTGGTGAATGTCCTGCATTTAAGCATTCAAAAATGAAAGATTATTCTCATTTTAATGTAATGTATCGTAAGGAAGTCTATGATGAGGTCAAACCTATTGTATATGGAAATAACTATATGCTGTCTTTTTACAATCAATCGTTCCTCTTGCGAGATTATGATAGAAAGGAGCAGGTTTATCCTTTGGTAAATAATGACTTTTATTATCAACGTGATATTACAGAATCAAGAAAACAATTTGGTATAGAACCTGATAAAAAGTTTGTTATATTTTTTGGCGCTCAAAGTTTGGACGATGAAAGAAAAGGTATCAAGTATTTGCTGCAAGCCTTACAAACCTTTGCTGCAAGGTTATCTAATAAGGAAAAGTCAGAAGTTGTGTTGCTGATTGCAGGACGAGATATTGATAGTATAAAGTCAGAATTGCCTTTCGACTATCAATATATTGGCTATGTAACTCCGGCGAAACTACCTTTCGTATATTCTGCGGCTTCCATATTTGTTTGTCCTTCAGTTAATGATGCAGGACCATCTATGGTAAATCAATCTTTGTCATGCAGTACCCCTGTTGTAGCTTTCGAAATGGGGACAGCTATAGATATGGTTAAGGGGCATAATACAGGCTATTGTGCCAAGTTGTTAGATTCAACGGATTTAGCTGAAGGTATTGGTAAGTTCTATAAGATGTCTTTTGAAGACTATCAGATAGTTCGAAAAGAATGTAGAACGATAGCAATGAAATATACTTCCGAACAAGCTTTTTGTAATAATTTCCAAAGGGTTTACGAAAAATATAGATCTTAATGAACATTAATATTATAACTGTATATTAACAAAAAAAAATTGATGGAAGCTTTGCTAAATATTGTTCTTGTTTTTCCACTGATAGTATGTATAGTGAGCATAATACATGTCAGATTGGGTATTGTATTATATCTAATTTGCCAATGTTGTATTCCTTATATTGGAGGGTATTCAATTGCTGGCATTTCTGTTAATCAAACATTAATGATTGCTTGTTTAGCTTTGGGGACTATAATATTTCGAGCTAAGAAATATCCAAATTGTAAGTTTTATGGTGATAATTGTTCCCCTTTTCTGATGCTGTATATTAGTCTCTTTATATTAGGCATATGTGCAGAATTAGATTTTTCTATACAGTTGATTTTTTTTAGAAGAGATTTGTTTTCTTTGATAGTCTTTCCTATTATCATGGTTAACATCATATCTTGGGAAACTAAAGCTATACGGTATTTATATTGGGGTATTATAATTTCGTTTATTATTTCTGCAGCTTATGCTTTGTATTTGTTATTTCAACCAAGAGGTTTTAATCCATATGTAAGTGCGCTTGCTTTGATTAATGGAGAAGAATATTCTGAGTCATATTCTGCAGCTAGTGATAGGGCCATTGGTAAAATATACTCCACATTTAGTCATCCTCTATCATGGGCTTATGTAATTTGTAATATTTTTCTTATCTTATTTATATTTAAGTTCAATAAAGCTTGGAAAAAAGTTATTAGTTTCATTATTGTCGGTATATGTTTATTTAGTACAGGTGTTAGAACAGGAGTCGCTGCAATGTTTATACCGCTGCTTTATATTATTTTTTATAGTAAAAAAAGAGAGTATTTTTATTATTCTTTTGGTGCAATTGTGGTATTATTGCTAGCATTTAGTTTTAATCAAGAGCTACAAGACTTCTTTTTTTCAGTGTTTGATACACAAGGTAAGACCACAGGTAGTAATACTAATATGAGGCTATCCCAATGGAAAGGCTGTTTGGAAGCAACAAAAAATGTTTTAGTAGGTAATGGTTACGGATGGTGTTATTACTATATGAACACATTTGGTGACCATCCTAAAATTTTGGCATTTGAAAGTTGGCTATTTGTTGTGTATTGCAATAGTGGTGTATTAGGGATAGTTTCCTGGATGATATTTTTTGTAAAAATCTATAAGAAAAATAGAAAGACTTCTTTAACGACTTTACAAAGTATTTATTTGGATTCTTTTATACTTCTATATATTGCATTTAGTATGCTAACAGGAGATTATCATTATCTCCAATGGACTGTTATTTATTATTTTACTTTATATATGACATTTAAAATTAAAAACCAAAAGTATGTGCATGAAACATCTTGCAAAAAAAATAATTAAGAGCTTTTTTAAACTAATAAATAAAGGTATATGGTCTTATGAAGATAAATACTGGATAGATAAAAAGTTTAAAGAGATTCGTTCTTTTTGGCTTAACAGTGAGTTTGGATATTGTCATGACTCTGTAAGATTTGGAAAAATCGGTTATTTGCATGGTGCGAAATACATTAGTATCAATAAAGGAACCTCTTTTGAAAATTATCTTTATCTGACTGCTTGGAAAGTAAAAGATAATCAGCCTAAAATATTAATTGGAAAAAATTGTGCATTTGGTGCTTTTAATCATGTAACTTGTTTCCAAAAAATTGAAATAGGTGATAATTTGCTGACTGGTAAATGGGTGACAATTACGGATAATTCTCATGGATTTACCGATAATTATACTTTGCAGTGCCCCCCATTGGAAAGACCCATTATTTCTAAGGGGAGTGTTGTTATTGGGAACAATGTTTGGATAGGAGATAAAGTTACAATATTGCCAAATGTTACAATTGGTGATGGAGTTGTTATTGCTGCTAATAGTGTTGTGACAAAAAATATTCCTACTTGTAGTGTTGTTGCAGGTATTCCTGCGAAAATTATAAAATGAATGTAAAATGCAAATATTATGAATAAATTTAAAATTATAGCTTATTATTTACCTCAGTTTCATACATTTCCGGAAAATGATGAATGGTGGGGAAAGGGGTTTACAGAGTGGACAAATGTAAAAAATGCCAAACCTTTATTTCCTGGACATGAGCAGCCCAAAATTCCTGCCGATTTAGGTTACTATGATTTAACAGATCCTAATGTTCGTGAACAGCAAGTAAAGTTAGCAAAGGAGGCTGGAATATATGGATTTTGTTATTGGCATTATTGGTTTGGTAATGGACATCAACTGTTGAACGAAATCATTGACGATGTTATTTCAAGAGGAAAACCTGATTTCCCTTTTTGTTTTGGTTGGGCAAATGAATCTTGGAAAGCAAAATGTTGGAATAATGATGGAAGAGGTGATAGAGTTTTAATGGAACAAGTTTATGGTGGCATTCCTGATTACGAAAAGCATTTTCAATATGCATTGAGAGCGTTTAAGGATAAAAGATATATTAAAATAGGGAACAAGCCACTTTTTGTAATATACAAGCCAATGTTGCTTCCTGATGATTTTACAAAGGTATGGAATAAGCTGGCGGTAAACGCAGGGTTTGATGGTATATATTTTGTTGGGCGACTAAATAATAGAGAAGAAAAGAATTCTGTTCTTGAAAAAGGAATTAATTGTTGTACATGTGAAAGGTACATCCATGCTTACAGAAAATCTTCTTTATTTATGAAGATATTGCTTAAAATCCTTAATATTATCATGGGGGTTACAGCACTTGTACCTTATAGATATTGTATGAAATTCTTTACTGATAAAAAAGAAGATTTAGAAGAGAACTTTGCTCCGTCTTTGATTCCGAACTGGGATCATTCCCCAAGAAGTAAAAGAGCTGCAACGATTTTATATAAATCTACACCTGCTCTTTTTAAAAAACATGCCATTAAAGTTTTGGATTTAGTTAAGCAAAAAAAGAATAAGCTGGTATTTCTTAAATCATGGAATGAATGGGGGGAAGGTAACTATATGGAGCCAGACCAGAAATTTGGTAAGGGATACATTCATGCCCTTCGTGATGCAATTAATAGTGTAGATAATAAAAATTAATAATTATATGGCAATTCCAAAAATTATTCATTATTTATGGCTTTCACCAGAGAAAACACCTGCTGTGGAAGTATGTTTGAAGTCATGGAAAAATCATTTTAAAGGTTATGAAATAAAGGAATGGAACAGATCTAATTTTCCATTTGAAGATTTTGTTTGGACAAAAGAAGCTGTTTCAAGACGTAAATGGGCTTTTGTTACAGATTTTTTTCGATTATGGGTGTTAAATAAATATGGAGGAATATATCTTGATGCAGATGTAAGTGCTACAAAAAATTTTGATGCATTTCTGAATTGTGATATGTTTATTGGGACTGAATGTAATGATCAAATTGCTGCACATGCTATAGGTGCAATAAAAGGACATCCTTTTATTGGAGCTTGCCTTGATTATTATAAAGATAGACATTTCATATTGCCGAATGGATCTAATGATATGAGGCCTATGCCTAATATTATAACAAAGATTTTTATGCAGATGTATCGTTATAAAGGTGCTCTAGTAACTTTTGATGGGATGCCTCTTAAATTTAAAGACTTAGTTATATATCCTGATACCTATTTTACCATAAATACTTATGATGGTAATAATGTGTGTTATCATAATGGGTTAGGATCCTGGAGAGATAATGATGCAGATAATCCTATACTAGAAGATGTTATTAATAATTACTTTTGGTATAAATTCAATTGTTTCACTATAGATCGTAAATTCAAGGGGATAAAAAAGATAATATATTTATTGATGCCAGTTTGGCTAATTCGTTTTATTATGAAACGAAAGATAATGTTAAGAAATAATATCCGAGTTAGAACTGTAAAAATTTAAATAATATGGTTAAGAATAATTATTCAATTCGTTTTTTTTATGATTCTCTTCCTGCGTGGAAGCGAAAAATAGATTCTATTCCTGTACGTGTTTTCTACAGACCTGCTTCCTTTGTGACAGCTAGTGTATTTACAAAAATGGGGGTGTCTGCTAATACGGTATCTTATATATCTGGTATTATTGGGATAATAGGATGCTTTTGCTATTTGCCAAATAATTGGGGAATACACATATTAGGTGCTATTTTAATAAATTTTTGGTTGGTCCTTGATTGTACTGATGGTAATATAGCTCGTTGCGTAAAAAAACAAGCATATGGTGAGTTCGCTGATGCTATTGCAGGATATGTTTTATTAGGTTTTATGTGTACTAGTATAGGTTTTGCGGCATACAATGAAAAAGGAGTTCTTTTTGAGAGTGGTTGTCCATGGCTTATATTTCTAGGCTCATTGGCTTCTACCTCTGATGCGCTAACAAGAGCAACTTATAATAAATTTAAAACGACATCTAGAGACTTAGTTGATAAGGGGGTTATGCCTCAATTAATAGATGATGCAAAAGCTGGGCATCAAAGAGGATTCCTTAGGGCATTGTTTGAAGATCAATTTGGTTTAGGAGGTTTTTTGCCATTGTTTATTCTTTTGGCAACAATCTTTCATATGTTAGATTTGATAGTCATTTATCTGTTTTTGTATTATGGTTTCGGGTTGTTGGCAACTTTAGGCGTAACAATAAAAAAAGCTGTTATAGCAGCAAAAAAATATGATATGATATGAAAAATATAGCTGTAATATTTGCTGGAGGTTCTGGAAAGCGTATGAATACGGTGTCTAGACCCAAACAATTCCTAGAATTGAATGGAAAACCTGTAATGATATATACATTGGAACTTTTTGATAACCATCCTCAAATTGATGGGATTGTTGTGGTTTGTATACAATCTTGGATTTCATTTCTAGAGAAGCAATTAAAGAAATTTGAAATTAATAAGGTTGTGAGCATTGTGCCAGGTGGTGAAACTGGTCAGGACTCTATATTTAATGGCTTAGAAGCAGCTTGTCAGATATATGGAGTTAATAATGTTAATGTTTTGATACATGATGGTGTAAGACCTTTGATTACTGAGGACACTATATCGAAATGTATAAAAACTGTAGAAGAAAAAGGCAACTGTATAACTTGTATCCCTGCAACAGAAACATTTGTGGTAAAACATTCTAATGGTACCTTGTCAATTCCACAGAGAACAAATTCATTGATTGCGCGTGCTCCTCAATGCTTTAAATTAGAAGAAATATATAAAGTTCATAAATTAGCGCAAAAGGAAGGTAGGCATGATTTCATAGACTCATGTTCAATGATGTCAGAGTATGGTTATCAAATGAATACTATAATAGGTCCGATGGAAAATATTAAAATAACAACGCCTACTGATTTTTTTATTTTTCGTGCAATGGTTCAAGTTCATGAAAATCAACAAATTTTTGGATTTTAATCATATACGAAAGAGTCCCTATTAGTATATTCAAGTTTCGCAAGTTCAGGAGTTAAAGAAGTAATCGTTCCCTACGGGCGCTGAGGAGTTAAGACAATAGTATTTTTGGGCGTAGTTTTTAGCAGCAAGACATACGTCTTAACTCTTTAACTTCCTGATATGCGAAAGTTCAGTTAGTATATTTATAGTTTTTCTATGAATAAATGGAGAAAGAAACTTGATTTGCTGTCAAGACAATCCATTTAGAAAGGAATTAATTAAGTTAAGAGGATGAATAGAGTTCAAGAACATGATGTAAATGAGTTTGTCAATAGTTTTAAACTTAGCGACCAACTTGCAAATAAAACTTTTTTAGTTACTGGAGCAACAGGTTTAATTGGTTCGATGTTAATTCATTGTTTAATAGCGTTGAAACAGGATATTAATATTTTATTATTAGTACGGAATAAATATAAGGCTTATCAAATGTTTTCGCAAGAAGAACAGAGGGCTTTAAAAATAATAGAATGCAATCTTGTTGAATTTGATTATTCTACGTTGACGGGGATTGATTATATTATACATTGTGCGGCACCAACTTCCAGTAAATATTTTATAGAAAAGCCAATAGAAACAGTTGATATTATTTTAAAAAGCACTCAAAAACTTCTTAATTATGCAAAAAGTAATTCTATAAAGGGTTTTGTTTTTTTAAGTTCTTTGGAAGTATATGGTTCTATAGGCAAAATGGATTCTGTAATAGAAGATATACAAGGATTTTGGTCAATAACCGATGTAAGAAGTTGTTATCCTATAGCAAAACGAATGGCAGAGCACCTTTGTTTTTTATTTTCTAAAGAATATGGCGTTCCTGTTAAAATAGCTCGTTTAACTCAAACTACAGGTGCAGGTATAGCACTTGATGACAATCGTATAATTGCTCAGTTTGCAAGAAAAGCAGTTAAAAGTGAAGATATTATTCTTCATACTTTAGGGAAGTCTGCTCGCCCTTATTGTTATACTACAGATGCAATTTCAGCAATTATATATATATTGCTCAAGGGAGAGAATGGAGAACCATATAACGTGGCTAATCCTGACACGTATGTTTCTGCTCGGGATTTGGCAGATTACGTTAAAACATATTTTAACCCAGATATCAATGTTCGTATAGAAATTGCGGACAATATGGGATATGCACCTGATTCATATTTGCCACTCTCAACGGAGAAATTGGAAAAGTTAGGTTGGAAACCTAAATATGGCTTGTATGAAATCTTTAAGAATTTGATAGACTGTATGAGTACAGATAAAGGATTGAATAGATATCATTTTTAATCTACAATAAAAACTTGTGTCAAAATAATGAAAAAGAAAATCTTGATGGTCTGCGAGGCCTTTGGCGGTGGCGTATTTGCCTACGTGGCTCAGTTGTGTAATGATATGTGTCGAGAGTTCGACGTGTACTTGGCATATTCACTTCGCCCGCAGACACCTAAGAACTATAAGGAAGTATTGGATGAACGTGTTCATTTGATACAAGTAAAGAGTTTTGGTGGAAGTATCTTTAATATTGCTAAAGATATTCAAGTTATCAAAGAACTTCGTTCTGTTGCAAGAGACGTTAAGCCAGACTTAATCCATCTTCATTCATCGATTGCAGGTGGATTAGGACGTTTAGCTTTTAGTGGTAAGGATATACCTGTGGTTTATACCCCTCATGGATATGCCCACATCTTGATGGGAAAGGGTGGATTGAAGCTGAAAGGTTATGAAATCATGGAGAAGGTTCTTGGAAAAAGACCTTGCATTACCTTAACTTGTTGCAAGAGCGAGGATGATGTTGCTAAAACTCTTACTAAGCGTACTGCTTATGTAGAGACAGGTGTCAATTTGAAGGATTTATCAGAAAGTCTAGATGGTATAAAGCCTATCAAGAATGATAAATTTACTGTTTATACATTGGGTAGAACCTGTGTGCAGAAACAACCAGAACTGTTTAATCGTATTGCAGAGTTAGTACCTGAGGCTCGATTTGTATGGATAGGTGGTGGTGAGTTGGATCATCTTCTTACTGCTCCTAATTTGGAGCTTACAGGTTGGAAACCTCGTAAGGAGGCTTTGGCCATGGGAAAAGGCGCCGATGTTTTCATTCTCTGTTCTCTTGGAGAAGCTATAGCTATGAGTTTGATAGAAAACATGTTTATGGGTAAGCTGATTCTCGTAAGCAATGTGATGGGTAACAAAAGTGTCATCAATAATGGTGTGAATGGTTTTGTTTGTGACAAAGCAGAAGATTATGCTACTCGAATAAAAGAAGCGATGAAACAATTCCCTCAGAACTTGTGCGACCAAGCTGTAGCAGATGTTCATAATATCTATAACACAGATGCTATGGCTAAAAAGTATGTGAAATTTTATAATGATGCAATTAATGGAAAATACAAATAAAATGAAACAATATGATTATTTAATAGTTGGCTCAGGTTTGTTTGGTGCAACCTTTGCTTTTCTTGCTAAAAAACAAGGTAAGAAGTGTTTGGTAATCGATAAGCGTTCTCATTTAGGTGGTAACATCTACTGTGAGAATATTGAGGGTATCAACGTGCATAAGTATGGTGCACATATTTTCCATACCTCTAACAAAAAGGTGTGGGACTTTGTGAATTCTATCGTTGAGTTCAATCGTTATACCAATTCACCTGTAGCAAACTATAAGGGTAAGCTTTATAATTTGCCTTTCAACATGAACACCTTCTATCAGATGTGGGGTGTAACTACACCAGAGGAAGCGCAGGCTAAGATTGATGAGCAGAAGGCTGAAGCTGTTGCACGCATGAAAGCTGATGGCGTAACAGAACCTCGTAACCTGGAGGAGCAAGCTCAGGTATTGATTGGAAAAGACATTTATGAGAAACTCATTAAGGGCTATACTGAGAAGCAGTGGGGCAGAAAGTGTACTGATCTTCCTGCTTTTATTATCAAGCGCTTGCCTGTTCGCCTTATCTTCGATAACAACTACTTCAATGATAAGTACCAGGGTATTCCTGTGGGTGGATATAATAAGTTGATTGATGGCTTGCTTGAAGGTATCGAGACCAAAACGAATATAGATTTCTTTGAGAATCGTCCTTATTGGGAAGGTATTGCCGACAAGATTGTTTTCACAGGAAAGATAGATGAATTCTATGATTATCAGTTTGGAAAGCTCAACTATCGTACAGTTCGATTCGAAACGGAGGTTATAGACAAACCTAACTACCAAGGCAATGCGGTGGTGAACTATACTGAGCGAGAAATTCCTTATACTCGTGTTATTGAGCATAAGCATTTTGAGATGTTTGGCCAAGAGGTATATGAAACTCCAAAGACAGTTATCTCAAAAGAGTTTTCTACTGAATGGACGGATGGTATGGAACCATATTATCCAGTGAATGATGAAGTAAACTCTTCATTGTATGCCAAGTATAAGGCTTTGGCTGACAACGAAGATAATGTTATCTTTGGTGGTAGATTGGCAGAATATAAGTACTATGACATGGCTCCTACTGTGGAGAGAGCAATGGAATGGTGGAACTCTAAGGAATGATAGATGATACAGACATCAGCAATCTTTTTGTTCTTAAATTATTGCCTTGGCAAGAAGGTGGATATGAGTATGGTTGTCGCCAAAATAGATTGGCGACAACTATACACCTTTGCTTCTAGGCAAGCTCTTCTTGGCTTTTGTTTTGATGGTATCGAGAGATTGACGAAAGAATTTTCTGAAGAGCTAAAGCAAAATCCTATGGGAAGGGATTTGCTGATGACTTGGATGGGAGCGGCACAACAAATTCGTCGACAGAACATGAAGGTGAATGCTGTGGCGGGTAAACTCTATTCAAAGTTTAGAGAAGATGGATTGCGATGCTGCATCTTGAAAGGACAAGGCAATGCCTTGATGTATCCGAATCCTTATTCCCGTACTCCAGGGGATATTGATATTTGGGTGAATGCAAGCAGAGAAGATATAACAGAATATGCTAAGACTCATTTTGAAATTGGTGATGATATTAGATTCCATCATTTGGAGACTTCGTTTGACGGGGTGCCGGTGGAACTACATTTCTTCCCTGGTATAATGAATAATCCTATCTATAATGCACGTTTGCAGAAATGGTTCAAGCGGAATGCAGATTTGCAATGCTCAAATGTTGTTAGCCTGCCAGATGGTATTGGAGAAATTGCTATACCAACGACGGCATTCAATGTGATTTATCTGCTGACGCATCTATATCACCATTTCTTCGATGAAGGGATTGGGATGAGACAAATCATTGATTACTACTATGTAGTGAATAATGATGAGTTATTGGCGATTAAGGATACTTTGCAGAAGGAATTGAAACATCTTGGATTGTGGAAGTTTGCAAGGGCGGTGATGTATGTGCTGCATGAGACATTGGGTATATCAGAGGAGAAGATGATCGCTCCGATGGATGAAAAGCGAGGAAAGTTGTTGTTATCAGAAATATTGAATGGTGGCAACTTCGGACAGCACTTCACCAAGTATGGGCATTTCACAAAGCAAGGAATGGCAAAGAAATACTTCCTGAAGATATGGAGAAATATGCACTTCGTGAAATATTATCCTGCTGAAGCTTTGAGTGAACCTATTTTCAGGACATGGCACTTCTTTTGGAGACTCAGATGAGTCATACTACTAAAAAAAGTTTTTGCAAATCATCTATCACCCATCACGATTTTCTGGAAGGAATCGGATAAGGTGTTGATAATCAAAGGAACAATATGTGTGACTGATACCTAAAAAAGGAAAATTATCCCTCACGCATCCCTCACGATTTTGCTTATACTGTTAAGCAAAAAGGCTTTTTTGCGATAGGAACTGGCTTCATTTGCCTTTGAAGTAAGCTTTATTTCAAATTGGTTTGAGGCTTAGATAAAGTTTACGTGAGCCTCTATTGAAGTTTATTTGAGCCTCACTTCAAATTCAAAAGAGGCTCAGTTCGATTTCATTCAGATGATTGATGAATCGGAAAAAGGATTACGACGTAGCGACTTATGCATAGTGATGGCGCTATATTGCCCAAAGAAGGGCACTATTTTCCATCGTAAGATAATGTAGGGTATCTGCTGCTATTTACATGAAACGTATGATTTTTGTGTAGTGTCGTGTAGTGTTAAGATTGATATTGCACTTGTATAAGTGCTTTTATAATAAAAAAACAATATAATGATAAAAAGTATAAATGTAGAAAATCTATATGGTCTCTATAGTTACCAGATTGATTTCAAGAAAACAAGTAAAGTAACTATTTTGACTGGCCCAAATGGTTATGGTAAAACAACGATATTGAAGATTATCCATAACATACTTAATTGTAATTTATGGTATTTCAATATTTTGGTATTCTCAAAAATTCAAATTGTATTCGAAGATGAGTGTTCCATAGTTATTTCAAAGATAATGGCATCTGATAAAGATGATATTCATAACTTTGAGACTCAAACAGTATGCTTTAAGTTCTGCCATGTAAATGACTCAAACACTGTCTCCAATGAATACATATTCTCCCTATCTGCCAATTATTTATTAAGAACTGTAAGGCATAGTTCTGCTGGATATCGAACAATGGATATGATGAAAGGGCTAGATATCGAAGACCATCTGACTCGCAACTATAGTTTTGAAGATGACTCTGCCCTTCCTGAAGATTCGAAAGCAATGACTTCCTATTTATCAAGCTACAATAATTTGTATGTCAAAGAACAACGTATTCAATATGAAGATTTGGATGTTCAAAGATATGGAAGGCATCTGATAAATCGATACAATGTCGATAAGATAGTAGATGATATTAAAAGATTATTTGCTGAATATCAAGACAAGTATGTGAAAAAATGCCAAGAGATTGACTCTCATTTTGTAGAGGAGTTATTAAGAAACGATTCTGTTGAACTCAACGAAGAAAGATACAATATAATAGCTTTGAAAATTAAGAAAATTTTGGATTTCTATCATGAATATGGTATCGCAGAAGACCTGAAAGTAGATTATACATATAATGAGAATTTTAAGGTTGCTCTTTTTTTGTACTTACAAGGTATCAGTGATAAATTGAATGTTTATTATCTCTTGTTTGTCAAAATGATGATGTTTGTCAAGATGATAGACAATAAAATGTTATCAAAAAAAACAATTAAGCTTAATGCTAAGGATGGACTTCGTATATTAGATGATACTAATTATGAAGTTCCTCTGAGAAAGCTATCAAGTGGGGAGCAAAATTTAATAATTCTGTATTTTAATTTGATTTTCAAGACATATAAAGGTACGATAGTTTGTTTGGATGAACCAGAAAACTCTATGCATGTAGCATGGCAAAAATCTATGCTAGAGGACTTTAAAAACATCGCTAAAGAATTTGGAATTCAACTCATTTTTGCTTCTCATTCAATTGATTTTGTTAATGATGATTGGGATGATTGTGTTGATTTGTATAGATCTTTGAAAAATCATGAATAGACGTGATGTTTTTTACAATCTAGAAAGAAGAGTTACTCCAACACGACTCTTGAATTCTATTGCTCAATCTTTTAATAACCCAATGAATGATGGCAAGACATTAGTCTTGGTAGAGGGATATGGTGATTACAGGTATTATAAAAAAATGCTTATAGAAAAATCTGTGTTTATTCAATCGACTTCAGGCTGTGACAATATGAATGCAATACTTCCGATATTAGTGAAGCAACAAAAATGTCTGGCTATCCAAGATTCTGATTTCTTAAAAATGGGTCAGCATAAAATTGTATCTGCTAATATGCTATATACAGACTATCATGATTATGAAATGAGTGCCTTAGCAGATGACGATTTTCGGAAAAGGTACTTGGAAGTATTAAAAGATAATGGGTGCGATGTTGATATAAATATTGCATTAACAGAGTTATATACTTTGTCATATTATAAGTTGTGTAATGAATTGCATAACTTTAGAACAGACTTTGAACCAGTTAATAAACTAATTTGTAAAGTTGAAAAACTTGATTATAATATGATTCATGGACATATTGGAAGCAATAGTAATGGTTTCCATGATATAACTTTCGGTTTTTTGAATGGTATAATTAGGTCTTGCCCGATTGATGAAGATAAAAAAGAGTACCATTTGGTAAATGGACATGATTTGTTTAATAGATTGTGTTTTCATTCTGGAGGTGTTGTTGATGAAGACTTCTTACGTGATAAATTATTAGAACTTTCAGAACTATCTGACTTTATGAAGATGAATTTGTATACTTTAATTGTAGATTGGCAGAACCAAAACTGTGTATCCATAGTTTTGAGTTAATCCTATTCTTGAAGTATGATTGCAAAAATGAATATATCTGCGTTGAAGATAAAATATAGGTATACTTCTTGAGATAGTGAAATTGGAGAAGGGTGCGCTGATATTCGGTATCGTGAACGGCGTGGGTTCTTCCATCGCCCGTGAAACGGATACGGGTATCTATATCCATGTGGGTCCGGAGATTGGTGTGGCAAGTACAAAGGCATTCACCGGTCAGGTGACGGTTCTTACGCTTCTTGCTTTGGCTTTGGGGCATGAGTTGGGAACCCTAAACAATGCTGACTACTATCAGATGATAGAGGAACTTTCTGAGATTCCGCAGAAAATGGAGAAGGTATTGGAGCAGGCTCCGATAATCAAGGATATCTCCCGAATGTTTACTTATGCGCACAACTTCCTGTATCTGGGTCGTGGTGTGAACTATCCTGTGGCGATGGAGGGTGCCTTGAAGCTGAAGGAAATCAGTTATATCCATGCCGAGGGCTATCCTGCTGCCGAAATGAAGCATGGTCCTATCGCTCTGGTAGATCAGGATATGCCAATCGTTTTCCTTGCTACGCATCATCAGTTGTATGAAAAGATTATCTCGAACATGCAGGAGGTGAAGTCGAGAAACGGCCGCATCCTTGCTGTGGTGACTGAGGGTGACCAGCAGGTGAAGGAAATAGCGGATAATGTATTGGAGGTTCCAAGAACCCTGAATGCGCTGGTTCCACTGCTGAGCGTTGTTCCGCTGCAGCTGCTTGCTTACTATGTGGCTGTGGATAAGGGACTGGATGTGGATATGCCGAGAAATCTGGCAAAGAGCGTGACGGTGGAATAAGGGATGTAACCGCCCTCTGGTGCTCAGAACCGCTACGCTCTAAGGTTGGCGGGGCATTAAAGCCCTCGCCATGGTTGTGCGGGATGGGACCGCCTGGTTATTGAAGCTATAAATTATGCTAAAAAGAGAGGTATTTATATTGGAAAATGAAAAAATAATATTATATTTGCACCGATTATGGATAAAAATGAGATTTCACTAAGGATAATTGGCAAGAATGGGGATGAGCCTCTTTCTCCTACCAATTTTGACATCGGGCAGATACGATTCTTGCTCGATGAGGTGGAAAATTTGCTTTATCCTGACAAGAAAAAGCGCAAGGATCGCCCTGTGATTTCATACGAAATGAAGGAGGGTTCTGTGATTAATATTTTTAGAACTTCATTGCAGAATGTATTGATGTTCTCTTCTATGCTTGGGGCGGTTGAGCAGAATAGTGGTTCTATTGATAAACTGGAGGTAAATAGTGCCCAAGCGTTGGAAAATTTGCAAGCGTTTGCTTTGCGTCATAATTATGACATTGAGATTGGTACATCTGATAAGCCAAGACGTGTGTTCAAGATTTCTCCTCTTACTCACTATGTTCGCCGTGAAAATGTCATGGTGGATGTGGAATGCTATTATTATGGAATCTTGACGGATGCTGGTGGCAAGGATAAGGCTAATATTCACCTTGATACCAAAAATGCAGGTACTTTGACGATTCGTACGAATAAAGAGTATTTGGCAGATTACAAGGGGAATCCTTTGTATAAGAAATTTGGTGTAAGAGTACGTGCCAAGAAGAATATTCTAACAGGAGATATTGATAAGTCAACGCTTACTTTGATTGAGTTGTTGGATTATCAACCTCGCTATGACGAGGACTATCTAAAGAGTCTTATCACCAAGGCGACTCCAAAGTGGAAGGGTGTTAATGCTGACGAATGGTTGGCTAATATAAGGGGAGATATTGCTTGATGGAACAGAATTGTGTACTTTTGGATACCAGTTTCTTCATTCGCCTTTTGAATGAAGCTGACCCTTTGCATGATAATGCTTTGGATTATTTCAGGTACTTCTTGGAGCATGACTTTGTTGTCAAGGTCAGTACCATTGCTATTGCTGAGTATTGTGTGAGGGGTGACGTAGATGAGTTACCTCTTAAGAATATGTTGGTGATACCATTCAACTATGACCATGCTATCAGGGCTGGCAAGATGATTGGTGAGGTTTATGCTGAAAAGCAAAGGCGTGGAGCTAAAATCACTCCTCGTACAGTAGTACCTAATGATACTAAAATGTTTGCACAAGCAGATGTTGAGCCTGATGTAAATTTTTATGGTACTGCTGATGTCGAGTGTAAGAAGGTATATGATATGATTAAGGCTGCTGAAGGTTCATTATCCTTCCGCTTTATTGATATTACAATTCCTTATCATCAATTCTTTGGGGAACTGAAGTTTGAGGATTGATGGATTCTTCGGATAGTCTTGTAGGGTAAGTATCGGTGAAAGCCGTATCGTGCGCCTAGATAAAGTTTTGTACCTTTGCATCGTTAATTTAAATATTCTAATTATGGTACAAGGTAAGAAACAATTAAGCAGTAAGCCAAAGTTCGCCGAGGTTGTAATCGGTGATAATGAGGCGAAGGAGATGCGTGAGTCTGAGCTTATCAATAACAAGAAAAGGTCGCACGAAGCGACCTTTAAATGTTGACGTGTCCTTATATTTGCAGGGCACAAGTTCACTAGTGAATAAATCATGGGATGCCGAAGCTGTGATGAATTAAAGCGGATTCAAAACATAACAAGAACATAGGAAGTTCCTCTTCCCAGATTCTTGCGGGTTCTTCCCATTCGTTTTGCCTCCCCTTAAGGTATTAATCAGTTTGCCTCCCCGCAGGGATTCAAACTGAACATCACTTTTTTTAAGTCGCTACCCCCATAGTCCGACTATGGCTGCAAAATTACAAAAAAAAATGGAATATCCAATAGAAATAAAAGGAAAAACGATAAAACAGGTACACAAATTAAACTTATCAGGTAAAAATCTTAAGTTTATACCAGATAATGTGTATCAATATACTAATTTAGAAAAGTTGGATTTGAGTAAGAATAGAATAGAGATAATTCCGAAAGAAATATTAAAATTACGTAAGCTTAGAACCCTGGACTTGGCATTTAATCAAATCAAGAATTTGCAAAGTGCAGTATTTCAATTGCCTAAGCTTAGAATTTTAAATCTTCATGGTAATCAAATCAAAAAATTGCCTAAACAAATTGCAACATCACATATTGAAACTCTTATATTGAGTAAGAACAATATCGTGAATGTGGATGATAATTTAATGGCAAAGTTTAAAAGAGTTGATCTTACTGATAATCCTATAACTCAAAATGTAGCAGAAGTGAAAATAGATGAAAAAGCGAAAGTATCACATAACGCTCCATTGGCAAACTTAAATATAAATTTTATGGAAAAGGAAACAGAAAAGAAGAAGATGGAAATGAAAAAACATAAAATATTTATTAGTTATGCACATACAGACAAGGTGTATTGCGACAGATTGATGATTCATTTGAAAGTGTTGAAAAACTATGTAGGTGGGATTGATGATTGGTCTGACCAAAGAATAAAAACTGGTCAGCGATGGAAAGAAGAAATAGAGAGAGCTTTAAGAGAGGCAGATATTGCTATTCTTTTAGTTTCTACAGATTTTCTTGCCTCTGATTTCATCCGAAATAACGAATTACCACCAATATTACATAAGGCTGCGTCGGCTAATACGAAAATAATGAGTATATTGATTAAACCAAGTATGTTCTTGGATTCTGATTTGGCAGAGTTTCAGGCTGTAAATGATACACAAAAAACATTATCTGATATGAGCGAAACGGAACAGGAAAAAACTTATCTAAAGTTGATGTCAGAGATTAAAGATTTAGTAAAGTCATGATTACATGGAGCATAAAGCTGTTGAAAACAAACAAAAGACGGTATGAGGTTATCTTGTGATCCCAATGAAATCTTGTGGTATGCGATGAGTTCTCCTTTTCGACGGGAGATGAAGGCCAAGGCACTCTTGGATGCTCACCATATAGAGAATTTTATCCCGATGAAGAAAATGCAGGAGATTCGGGATGGTGAAATCGTGACGTGGGAGGAGCCGGCTATCCACAACTTTATCTTCGTGCATGACAGCTACAATGGCATCATGAAAGTGAAGAAGGGGCTGGACATCCTGCAGTTCATTCTAAATCCCTTGTCTCCGATAGTTGTGCCACAGAGACAGATGGATGACTTCATCCGTCTTTACGAGTCGGACGGTTATGACGAGCCCGAGTTTCTCACTCCCCAGACGATGGGGCAGCTTCGGAAGAATGCAAGGGTGGTCATCGGCGATGGCCCACTTGCTGGCATCTCTGGTTATTACCAGCGAGTGAAGGGGGCGAAGGACAAGCGCTTCATAGTGTTGATAGAAGGTTTGATAGCAATGGCATGCAGCGTGGAGTGTAAGTTTGTGAAAGTAAAGTAGGTATGAAGTTCAACTTACTGTTAAAAGATATAAAAAACTTGCGAAATCCATAATTTATATCTATTTTTGCATCATGAATCTCACTCTTTTGTTAGAGATGAGGATAAAAAAAATGAAATATTGTAATGCAGAATTCTCTAAGTACTTGAATCACAGTGGTAAAGCTGAGATTTGAGGAACCTAAGGAATGCATATTCAGTAATATTTATACTATGACTCAACAATTATCTTTATTTGAAAAGCTTGAATTTTCAACAACAAGAATCATGGCTTTTGATGATGCTGGTTGTAAACAATATGGTACGGGATTCTTTTATGACATTTTAGTCGATAAGGGTACAATACCAGTTGTCTTAACAAATAAACATGTTTTGCATGGTATGCCTCATGCTCAGATTAACTTTTCACGAGCAGATGAAAGTGGTAATCCTATTTATGGTGAGCCATATAAGTTTAGGTTTGATATAAATTCTGGTTTGGTTTTTTATCATCCAGATTCATCTGTTGATTTGTGTGCTATAGCTTTTCAACCTTTATTGAGGCAAATGGAAGGAGCTGATTTAAAATTGTTTCATCAGCATTTTGACAAGAGTTTAATTCCGACAGTTGCTCAGTTGAAAGAATTAGATTCCGTGGAGGATATTATCATGATAGGATATCCTAATGCTCTTTGGGATGAAGTGAATAATATTCCTTTGGTAAGAAAAGGAATTACAGCGACACCTGCGTGGCTTGATTTCAATGGCAAGAAAGAGTTTGTTATAGATGCTGCGTGTTTCCCTGGCTCAAGTGGTTCACCTGTACTAATATGTAACATAGGGAATGTCAAAGATAAATTCGGTGGAATCCAATTTGGTATTAATCGTATATATCTTTTAGGATTGCTTTATGGCGGACCACAACAGACAATAGAAGGAGAAATTTGTGTTAAGACAGTACCCGATGCAACTCAGACACCTTATGCTTTATCTTCTATACCAAACAATTTGGGATATGTCATTAAATCTGAACGTATTTTAGAATTGAGTGAATATATTCTAACTAAAATTAAGTAATATGGATGCTTTATCTATCACAAGACAACAAGTACGCAGTGACTTGTTGAAAAAAATTATTATACGAATAGACTATACTGGTATTCCATCCATCACGGAATGGATAGAACAATTCATGAAAGATGGGGACTTGTGTGGAAAATTTGGTGATTATGACAAGGGAGGATCCATGAATAAGGCTACATTTCGGTTCTCTAATTTAAAGGATGTGGCTGATACTTTGGCTATTCCTTTGGATGAATTGAAAAAGGAAACGATTCATCGTTTTTCTTCTCCACAGTTTGAAGGGCATGAAGATGATGTAGTTATGGATATTACGTCATATTTCACAACATTCACAATCAGCTGTCAGAACTATTCGATGATAGACGATTACTTGCAATATTTATGTATGTATATGTTGAAACTGAAATCTTACTGTACATATTTGAAAGTTGCAAGGTTGGGAATAAGAAAAATCGGAGGTTGCGTATTTGAATCTGTTAAAGATATAGGTAATGTCTTTAATTCAGGCTTGTTTTTTGGAAATATCATTGATGAGCCTGCTTCTACAGCCCATGAAATAAACTATTCTGATTCTTTTATTGATAGAGTTTTTAAAATAAAAGTGAATTATGGGCGCATGTGCCGTGAAGTTGTTGATACCAATCAAAATACCTTGTATCAAGTTTTGATGGATATTGATGGCTATGTAGATAATGAAATCATTATGCAAGAAAATCTGCAACTTCCTGAAAATATACAAAAAGTGACAGAGAACATAAATAATTGCTTATTCAAGCTGTTTAAATATTCTGTTAATGCAGATTTTCTGATTAAAAATTTGAAAAATGGACAAGAATGATATTTTTGATTTAATCTTTGATGATAAAAGCGTGAAGCCTAAAAGTAATAGAAGAGCTAAGGATTGTCTTTATTCTGTTGTCGAAAAGCCTGTAGAGCCAATTCGGTTGTCACATGTTCGTTATTCTTCTTCAACAGCGATAAAAAAGAAAGTTTCCTCTTTTCACGATTTGACAATTCGTACATGTGGCGATGCGAAAGTTCAATATTGAAGATTATAAGAATGTTCGCCTGCGAATATTTGTCATAGGCTATTCAGACCAAGGTGAAAGTATTGTGACATTGTTTATGGATAATCATGAGCATGTTTTCTACTCAATGGTTGTAGATTGCTATGCTAAAGGTGACGTGAACAAGACTAAGGAACTGCTTGATAAGTTTCATGTAGAGCATATAGACTTGTTGTGTTGGAGCCATCCCGACAAAGACCATTCGGTAGGTGTTGATACCTTGATAGAAAATTTTTGTGATGACAGAAGCTATATCTTAGTTCCTTATGGCATAGAGGGGAGAGATGAAGATTGCGTAAAGTATAATGAGGGTGATAAGCAAATTATTGATTCGATTTTTGCCCATAATTCTCGATTGCATAAGGCATTTAAACCTATAAGTTGTAATGAGGAAGGGCTTTCGCAAGTTACAAGCTTTGATCTTTGTTCTTTGTTGGATGATAAACTTCATGTACGGCTTTACGCATTATCTCCTCATGCAGAATACATTGCTGAAGCAAGGCACAATTACAAGGAAAAACAACAATACATTCATAAAAATGATTTCTCTATATCATTATGCTTAGACATAGGCGATAGCTATTTCTTTCATTATTGTAGTGATATAGAAGATAGAACTATCAATCATATCTATCCAGATTATTTTGGAAGAGCAACTTTTATTAAAATTCCTCATCATTCATCTAAAGGCTCTGCTAATCTTTTGGATTTATTGCCCAAGGATAAATTGATAAGTTGCACCACAACTTATAAGTCGCAGAGGTTGCCTCATGAAGAAGTATTAAAACAATATAAGAAGAGAAGTTTATACTTACATTCTACAGGTACTTCTGATGATGTAAATAGCTATGGAATCATAGAGTACGATTTTGATTTGTTTGGACAATATAAGGTTGATGTGAGGCTTTATGGAAATGCTGAGGTGGTGTAAATAGAAAGATTATGAAAGTGAAATATTGGCTTTTAATAATAGTTGTGCTTTTTTGGGTTGTATTCTTTGCTCCTAGTGTTTTGTGTATGAATTCTTTGTGCAAATTCTTTTCTTTTAACCAAGATACTGGAGCCGTGGGTGATACTATAGGAGGTACAACCGCTCCGATTGTAGGTTTGATAAGCTTCTTTTTACTTATTTGGACGCTTATAGAACAGAAAAAATCAAATGATAAGCAAATCCGTTTTATGCAAGATGAGAGATTTGAAAATACTTTATTCAACTTATTGAATGAACAAAGGGAGATTACGAGTTCTTTATACATTGACTTTCATGGGCTTGCAAAAAATGATGTGACAAAGGAGATTCACAACTTTCTTTTTAAGACGTTCGTCTATAATGAAGGCTTGATTCTCATTGTCTTGTGGCTCTATTTTAAGTTCGCCAATGTATTGTTTGCTTTGATACTTGTGGACAAGGTGATGCTGTAAATGATAAAGTAGGCAAGAAGATTCTTTTGACCAATCCTTCTAAGTCCTCTAAATCCTTCGCAACTATCTTGAATGAATTGGAGGGTAACAGAGATTTGTTGAAACAAATGTCTGAAAACTGCAAGCAGAGACAGATAGAATTATCTTGGGATAAAAGGCTAAGACCATGATAGGGTGGCATGAGAAGATTGTAAAAGCATAATATTTGAATATTTTATAAGTGGATGCTATGAGAAAAGGTAAACTTTTAAGTAAGGTACCTTGTAATGATGACTTGTTTGAAGGTGGTGCTCATCGAAAGCTGGCTATAGAAATTTCCGATGAGATACGCAATGATGATAATTGCACCATTATAGGTATTGATGGAGGATGGGGTTCGGGTAAATCCAACCTTGTTGGAATGATACAAAAAGAATTGTCCATGGGTTCGAATGGTGGTAAGTTTCATTTCTTTACCTATGATGCTTGGGGACATCAGACCGATCTTCAGAGACGAACGATTCTTGAAGAACTTACTTCAGACTTAGTGAAAGGGCAAACGCCTATCTTGAATGAAAATAGTTGGAAGGATAGTCTTGAGAATCTTTTAGCAAAGAAGAAACATACGAGTACAAAAACAATTCCTGCAATAGGAATAGGTACTATCGTGAGTTTGTTCACTATCTTATTGACTCCTTTTGTTACTCATCTTGCTTCTCTGGTTTCTGTAGAATGGTTAAAGCAAGCTGTTCTAGTTATACCTTATGTCGCAGCATATGGCTTTTTCGGGTATCGTCATTATGGAAAGATGAAAGATAAATACAAACAAGATTTTACATGGGAAAAATGCCTTTCTGAGTTTTTCTTAATTTATAAAGACGATATTAAAGAAGAGACTAAGTTTGAAACAATTTCTGAAAAGGAACCTTCTAGCAGACAATTCAAAGAATGGATACATGAAATAGATGATGGGCTGAAACAAAATAATGGCATCGTTTTAGTTTTGGTTATTGACAACATGGATTGATTGCCTAAGCAGAAAGTACAAGAACTTTGGGCTGCAATTCATTCTTGTTTTTCTGAGGAAAAGTATACTAATATAAGAATCATTGTTCCATTCGATAGATTGCATATACGTAATGCCTTTCAATCTGAGAATCTGGTTAGACAGTGTGATGGTAAGGATAATGCTATAACGGTATATGGGGATGATTTTATTAACAAAACGTTCTACATAGTCTATACTGTTCCACCTCCAATATTGTCTGGTTGGATGCATTATTTCAAAGATAGATGGAAAGAGGCTTTTGGCAATAGTGCTATTTTGGATTATAGTGTTTTACAAGTGTATGATATGTTGACCAAAGAGCAAAGTCCTCGCAAAATAATTGCCTTTATCAATCAGTTTGTCACCATTCGTAATTTATGTGATGAGAGAATTGATGATAAATATATTGCATTGTATATCTTTGGAAGGAGTAAAATCATAGAGAATCCTCTTGAAGAGATATTAAATCCATCGTATTTGCAAGGATTGAATTTTCTGTATTCTGATGATGAAAACATGGCAAGCAATATATCTTCTTTGTATTATCAACTTTCTTTGGATAAAGCTATGGATGTGGTCTTTACAAGGGAGGTGACTGCAGAGCTGGATGATAACAATGTGAAAGTTCTTGATCAATTGAGAGGAAATGCAAATTATTGGGAAATCTTGAATCATTCAATAACTGCGGTATCTAATATAGAGAATGCAGCCCTGGCATTGGAGAAGCATTTCGGAGATAATAGTTCTCATGAAGCGTCTTTAATATGGGATGCTTTGTATATGAGGAGTAACCCTGGAAGCGCAACGCAAGATAAACAATACGAGGAATATCATGGTATTTTACTAAAGCATATATCGGAGAAAAAAGAATATTATGCGCACTTGCTAACAGTTTATCATGCTAATATCTATGATGGCTTTGATTTGCAAAATTACATCAATGGTATTGATAAATTACATGAGTTTATTTCCGAAGAAGATAGAAAAATATCAGACCGTAAGACAATTATTTCACCAAAACAATACTTGCAATTAGTAGAAAGTAGAAAAGATAATTTCGAGGAGTATGGCCTTGTAGTAGATGATGAAAAAATGGATGATTACCTTGTGGGTTTAGATGTAAATAAACTCGCAGATATGAAGTTCTATCCTTTATTGAAAAATGAGGTGAAACTTCCAAAATATAAAGAACAAATTAAACAGCTAGTCACTGATAATACCTCGAACTTCTCTATAGAAACTAAACTTCTTTGTAGATTGAAAGAGTTAGTCGAGGATGATAGACCGATTGATATCTCTGTCTATATTAACGATAGTGAAATTTACAATATGCTCAACGCATTGTCGAAAGATGAAAAATTATATCCTGATGTGTTAGCTATGGCTATTTCTCGATATTCTAATAATAGTAATATACATAGTTTCCTGCTGAATAGTGTTGGCGCTTTGTCTGAAGAACAAATAGAGAATATCGCAAACTGTATACAATATTATATCAGTTATGGCAAATTGTTGCTTCAATTGGGAAACTTTAGTGCTGTGCCGTATGTTGCTGATATTGCACGAATTTTAACGACAAGTAGCTCTGGAAATTCAAAAATGAATATAAAGGATTCTTTGGTGAATTATGATAATATATATAGTCATTTGAAGTTAGATTCGCTATCTCTTCTGAGAAGATGGAATGATTGGAGTAGGTTTGTTTCTTCGATAAAGATTGCTGATGTTCCTTCATTGTCCACTCGTCTGGTTGAGGATATGAAGAAGTCTTCGGAACTCCAAATTTCAAAACATTGTTTAGGATTGGTTGAGGAGTATCTTGAATCTCTTGATCAAGAAGCATGGAAACATAGTCTTGTTTCTAATGACTATAATTTTAAATTGTTATTCGTTTATCATCCAAAGTCACTTGCGTTCTATATTGATGCTTTCAAGGAGATTATGCGTGGTTATGCACTGGGTAATTCTGAAACTTCGATATCGAATGAATTGACAGAAAAAGCAATCACGATTTTGAACGATATGGGATATGACTGTTCTATAGTCTTCAAGGAAGTGAGAGATATCTTTGTTAATAACTCTTGTGTCAATAAAGACAAATTGAGGTACTTTGGTAAATGGCTTTTCTTGTATGGTAATTTGGAAGGCTCTAAAAAGTCTTTGAATAAGATTCTACGTTCAGAATTTTTGGATGACCCAGAAATATTAAAACTGGTGTCAGAAAACAAGAGTGTTGTAAAACAGATGATGAAGAAGGCGGATGATACGTCTGACTTTACAAATAAGTTATCTGCTTTGACTAAACAGCATGATGATGACGATGGGTTAAAATCCTTATGTGCTTATTGGGGAATTGATATTGATGGAAGTAAATGATAATTTATGGAACCACAGATATCATTCTATTTAGCAGCTTGTATAATGTATAATTGGATTTGTTCCCAAATATCGTTATCTGGCATGAAGTAGGGAATAGCTTTCTTGCTATCCTCTGCAAAATAGAAAAACAGATGTTTGATGCCTGGAGCATCAGTATATTCGTAGGCTTCGATTTTCACAATGTTGATTTGGACATAATCTCCAAAGGGTGTATCGGGATATGAGGCTCGTGAGGTATTTTCCTGCTGAAGCGCTTTGTGAACCATTATTCCGTACTTGGCATTTCTTCTGGAGGCTAAAAAATAAAATAATCAATTGAAATAACTCTGTTTATGTTTATCGAGATGCAGATAGGTAATCAGCTAGATGAGGATGACTGTCTGCACTTCGATTATCAATGAAAATCATAATGAAGAAGAAAGTTTTTGTAAGCGGTTGCTATGACCTGCTACATTCTGGTCATGTGGAGTTTTTCCAGCAGGCATCACAGTATGGTGATGGTTCCGGAGATGCTTGCCCGACTGGTATTCTGCTTCGAGAACAATCCGGAGCGTCACGATGGCATCATCTCGGGTGCTCAGGATTCCATCGGAATCTGTGTTCCCGGTCTGGTGCGTCATTATTATGACAACAACTTCTGGCCGGAGAAGATTGAGAGTACGCAGGATGAGATGACCCTCCGTTTCCTGGAAGACCATCTGGTGATGATTCCGATGGAACCGAGAAGACCGGGATGCAGTGTGGTAGAAGGTAAGGAGCAGCCTCTTCTTCATGTGGGGCTTTGCCCATGGCATCCTGGAGGTGCTGAATCCGCATTTCCAGGAGTCGTTCCATATCAGCAAGGCGATGTCGGCTCTGACGCAGACTGCTGTCTATGGTGCCTACTTTCTGATGGCACTGCCTGCCGGATGGATTATCCGGAAGTGGGGCTACAGGAGGGGTGTGATAACCGGTCTGGTTCTCTTCGGTATCGGTGCCCTGATGTTCATACCGGGAAGCAGGATCAACAGTTTCTACTTCTTCGTTCTGTCGCTGTTTGTGATAGGATGCGGTCTGACCTGTCTGGAAACGAGTGCGAATCCTTATACTACGGTACTGGGACATCCTGACAAGGCGGAGAGCAGAATCAACCTGTCGCAGTCGCTCAATGGTATCGGATGGATTGTAGGACCGCTGGTTGGCGGACAGCTTCTGTTCTCGGGTGTCAACATTGCTATTCCTTATGCCCTGGTGGGTATCTTCGTGCTTTCTGTGGCGCTGATCCTGTCAAGAATCAAGTTGCCGGACCCAAGGAGAGCGCATGAGGCGGATACGAACGAGATGGTGGAGGAGAAGCCGATGCGAGTGATGGCATTCGGTTTTGGTATGCTAACCTTATTTCTTTATGTGGCTGCCCAGACGGGTGTGAACAGTTTCTTCATCAACTATGCTGAGGAGAGTATTCATATAGAGAAGCAGACTGCCAGTCTGTATCTCGCCTTTGGCGGAATGGGTCTGTTCTTTATCGGCAGGTTGGCTGGTGGTGTCATCATGAATTATATCCAGCCAAGGCTGGTGCTGCTGGTCTGTGCCATCCTCACCTTTGTTGCCACATTGATTGTGGTGGTATGTAGCGGAACCTTATCTCTCATTGCGTTCTTCGCCCTGTATCTGGGAGAGAGCATCATGTTTCCGACTATCTTCTCGCTGGCATTGAGGGATGCGGGGACAAAGACCAAACTTGCCTCTTCGTTGCTTATCATGACGATAGTGGGTGGAGCGGTTGCTCCTGTAATCATGGGGTATATAGCGGATACTACGGGCAGTATGGCGATTGCCTTTCTCATACCGCTGGTTTGTTATGGGGTGATTGGAGGGTATGCACTTTCGAATCGCCACGTTCCTCTTTAAATAAAAGGAGTTTTTTCGAAAACCTACCCGTCCTTCCTTACCCTTAAGGAAGACTCCACCTCTCACCCCTGCCCTCTCTCCTCAGGAGCGAGGGAGAAAACCGCCCTACAGTGCTATATTTGCCCCACCTGTCCCTCCCCTGCGGGAGGGTCCTTACCCTATACCCAAGCCCTAAATCCCTACCATAGGGATTAGGGATGTAACCGCTCCTCCTCGTCGCTCGGAACCGCTACGCTCTAAGGTTGGCGGGGCATCAAAGCCCTCGCCAGGTTGTGCGGGCTGGAACCGCTTTGATTAGGTAGCTGGCATTTTGCATTAGTTGATAGTATCTGCGAATCGGTACCATTGTATTGCTTTTTTAGTCAGTATGCCTGCTTATCTCCCGAAAGGGTTAGCCAATGGCTTACGCTACGATGGTATCGATTCACCGATACTATCAACTTCCTGCCACTGAGACTAAGAGAGAAGGGAATTTTGTAATGTCCCTCTGAACTTCTCGTAAGTTCTTTTAAAATTCTTTGAATATCTCCGAAAATCTTGTAGAATTTTGAAGATTTCTACAAGATTCTCAGAGAATATGCAAGACGGAGTTAGCCGATGGCTTATGATATAATGGTACTGATACTAATCGAGTAGGAGGAAAACGAAGCAGTTTTCTTCCTACTTTCGTTTTCCGACCTCTCACACCACCGTACGTGCGGTTCCGCATACGGCGGTTCCTATTTTGGATACCATTCGAGATACGCCTCCATTAAAGTAGCATACCCTGCGGAGCGTAGTTTATTTTATCTATCGCCCTTTTTAGAATAGGGCTGTCAGCTATTCGCCAATAGCCCTTGCGAGTATTACCCCATTCGTATGCTTTGTATTTATTAATACCACATCTTATGAGGTTTGCCACTTTTGTCTTGGCTTTCTTCCAAGCTTTCCATATACACATGCGGATTCTACGCCTTAGCCATTCGTCCGTTACAAGCAAGAGACGCTTCATATTAGCAAGGTGATAATAGCCGACCCAACCTCTTATGTATTCTTCCAGCTTCTGCTTTCTCTTGGCATATCCCCATCCGTTGCTGCGACTTGTCAGTTCTTTCAACCTTGACTTCATCTTAGCTTTGGACTTTGGATGCACCGTGAGTTCGCATTTGCCTTTCATCACATAAAAGGAGTAGCCGAGATATTTCACTCCGCGCACATACGACACTACGGTCTTTTCCTTGTTGACTTTGAGATATAGAGTATTCTCTATAAATCGGGTTATAGACTCCTTCACTCGCATTGCAGCCCTCTTGGACTTACAGAATATCATCGAGTCATCTGCATAGCGTACAAAGGGAAGCCCTCTGCGTTCAAGTTCTTTATCCAGTTCGTTGAGCATGATGTTACTCAACAGCGGACTTAGCGGTCCTCCTTGGGGAGTTCCTTCCTCACTCGCTTCAAACAAGCCTTTGTTCATTACACCACTTCGGAGATATTTGTGTATAAGGCTGACCACTCTGCCGTCTTTTATCGTACGGCTGAGAATTTCTATGAGTTTGCTATGGCTCACGGTATCGAAGAAGCGTTCAAGGTCAAGGTCTACTACATATATGTAGCCTTCGTTGATTATCCTTTGCGCTCCTCGTAGTGCGTCATGGCATCCTCTTCTCGGACGGAAGCCGTAGCTCGTCTTGGAGAATTGGTTCTCATAGATGTGAGTCAGTACTTGGTTGATGGCTTGTTGCACCAGACGGTCTACTACTGTAGGTATTCCCAACAGGCGCATCTTGCCATTGTCCTTGGGTATTTCTACCCTTTTCACTGGGTTCGGACGGTAAGAACCGTCCATCAAGGAACGGATGAGTTCATCCTTATTGGTCAAGAGCCATGGGAGTAAATGCTCGCACGACATCTTGTCGATACCACCACAGCCTTTGTTTCTCATAACAGCCTTGTAGGCTCGGTTGAGATTTGCAGGACTGAGGATTTGCTCGAAAAGGTGTTCCTTGTCGAATGGTACTTCCACGATGTTGTCTTCACACATCCACATGAAGGTCTGCACTCCCCCATACCATTCGGTTTCCGACCTATCTCTTTGGGGGCAGCCATTAACTTGGGATAATGTTTTCTGCTTTCTTTTCTTCATAAGGTATGTTTCAATTACTATCGTTTAATTGTTAGGTTCTGCCCTTCATGCAACGTTATCGACTGTTGCACCACTATGGCGTCTGCTGACTTCTCACGGCAAGCTTTACTCCACTTCTTTCGTAAAAAAAACTATTTGAAGCGTCCGTGAGACCTCCTCGGATAAGAGCATTGTCTTTCCATCTTATACCCACTTCATTTACACCGACCGTTCCGAATAGCTATTGGGCTTTGGTTTGTATAGCAACCTTACCCACGGTCATATGCCTTGTATGAAGTTTCTGTTCGTTAGGTCAGATGTTTGCCGCCGGCTTCTTTCAGATTTCACCTTACGATGAACACCCTTGCTCTTGGCTATGTAATTCCCGCTATTAGGGCTTACTCGGGACTTGCACCCGTTAGACAATGCTCATGCCGAGCATACTATAAAAAAGCTGCCACTATGATAAACATAGTGGCAGCTTTGAAAGGTTTCTCATGCTGCTGGATGAGGTGTCATGTTAACTCACAAAGTTACTTGCCTGATGTGTTCTTGTTGTACTTTGGCGTTTCACCATTGTGGTTGTTCATATAGGTATGTAACCTATCAGTTTCCCACGTTGATGCACCTTTTAAGGTAGAAACTCTTCCGACAATATTCATTTTGTCGAATACTTTCCCTTCAAGTAGGTGCTCATTTTCGCGTCTCTCAGGGTTGTTGGTAATACCGATATATACCACCTTATTACCCTCTTTGAGTTCGTATTTATAAATATTTCTCATAAATTTAAATATCTATACAGCTGTTTGAGTAGAGAGTAAGTCCCGCATTGATTTTTCCTATAGAGCATGCTCTTTGAACTAATCATTAAGGATTTTTCTGATATTATGCTCCCAGCCTTCTCGATGAACTATTCTGGCTTTCTCTAGACCAGCATGCAGGATTTCTCCTTTGGATAGTTGCGATAAAGTCTGCCAGTCCATATCAAAAATATAGGTTGCATTACCATAAAGTAAATGTTCGAAAACAGAAATCTCTTTATTTGGAAAGCTGAAAACTATATATCCGTGAAATCCACCAATTCCTACAGTAATCTCTGAAGGATTATATTGGTTGATAAAATCAAAGGTATGTTTTTGTCTCAAAGCTACTTTAGGTCGTGGTGAGACCATTCCTCTTTCTTTGATTCTCTCCCAAGGATATTTGCCTTCAGGAAGTATTTCCCAATTTACTCGACGGATAGGTTTATTCAGCAGAGCGCTTTCGAGTTTTTCGTTTAGCACCTCGCATTCTCCAAAGTATTCGAGAAACAAATTAATAATATGCTTATTGAGTTTTTCATTACTTTGGGTGTGTTCTAATTTTCTTGATACAAGGAAAAGCTCTCCCTTTATAGCTGAAACGGTTAGCTCTTCGCATAATGGCTTAATGTATCTTCTTGGATATCTTTTATATGGTATATCAATATAATGATATGTTCCATGCCAATCCTGAATACAAGCTTCACGGTACACAGTTTCCTTAGGTAAATGTCTTTGAGGTATCGACTCTCCATAGACATTACGCTTACTGACGGGCCCCATTACTTTGCATAACATTTTCATGCCTTCGCTAAGTGGTTGTGTAAAACCAAGCTTTCTTAGAAGTTTTTGGGGAATTTCACTTACCTTCTTTCCTATATAAAATGTATCTCCATTAGAGATTCCTAATAAATTTGAATCTATATTTTTGATTCTTTTTTTTGTGATTTTCATTATATAATAAAATTCGCTCAAAGAGCAGGGGTCCTTAATCCCTTTCACTTTTATAATTGAGAACGAGGCCTCATTTATGTTAAATATTGGCCAAATTCAAGTTAATTATAGTGAAAAGCCAAATTTTCTCGGATATTTTTTGTAATTTTGCGTCCGATTTAAAATGACTATCACTTTTGTTGGTTACCCTATCCGGGTCTCACAAAGTCTTTCCTAGAAAGACTAAGGAGAATGTTTTATTAATTCTCTTTATTTCATATTCATTTTAAATTTAACGGCAGCGGCTTGTGCCGCCACCAAATTATTACTCCACAGTCTTCTTCATCACCATCCGCCAAGATATCGATAGAGGGAGACTGCGCCGTCACCATTTTGATAACTGAATGCAAAGATATAGCTTTTTTTTGAATCTTGCAAGTTTTTAGCGATAAAAATGTGATTTTTTCACAAATAGATTGTTGTAGTCGCATTTTTTCGATATTTTTGTCGGTTTATACGAGATTTTTTTGTAATTTTGTAGCCGTAAATATGTTCAACTTTGGTGATGTCACTATCTTAAGTATATGATTTCACCTATTTATTAATATATAGTAATATGCTACAGCAACTTAAAATTAGGAATTTTTTGTCCTTCAAGGATGAAATGACCTTTAATATGCAACCCAATAAAGGGACGAAGCTTAAAGATCATAAAGCTATGCCATTTAAGGGTGCTGCTGTTTTGAAGTCTGCAGCAATCTTTGGTGCAAATTCTAGTGGAAAGAGTAATTTTATTAAGGCTATACAATTAGCAAAATCTTTAGTTGTACAAGGTACTAATCATGATGAGCCTATAGATTACCATCCTTTTAGGTTATCAAAAGAAAACAAGGATGCTGATACGACTATGGTTTTCCATATACTGTGTAATGAGAAAAAGTACGAATATGGATTTAGCTATAACTCAGATAGAATTTCCAGCGAATGGCTTAGCCAGATTACTCCAAAGACAGTTTATTCTATTTATACAAGGAGTGAGGCCAATGAATTCGAACTGAAAGAGCTTCTCAAAAGAAATCCTAAAGATGAAGAGAGACAATATCTGCGCTTTTTTGCAAAGTCAACTCCTGCTAAGCAGTTGTTCCTGCATGAAGTATCGAGTCGAAATATAAAAGATAATGTTTCTGATATATCTGATCTGGTGGCAGTTTTTTCTTGGTTTGCTCTTAAACTTAAGATTATATTTCCTGATACGCCATATAATCAAAGTGTCTTGCTCAAGACTGCTGATGACAAAGAATTGAATGAGGCTTTTCGCCTGTTATTAAAATACTTTGCAACAGGTATTGATGATGTCTATCTGAAAAATGTCGAGTTTGAAAAATTGGGCCTTTCTCAGGAGTTAATGCGTATGATAAAAGCCAATGTCTTCAAGGATGATGGTAAGGATGTATTGGGCACATTAAAGCAAAATCATGATATGTTCTTGATTCGTAAAGTCAATGGTGAACTTGATACTAAAAAGGTAATGACAGTTCATCATATAATTGAAACCGGCGAAAAAGAATATTTCTCTTTGGAAGAGGAAAGCGACGGAACTAACCGATTGTTTGATTATATTCCGCTTATTCTAGACTTTATCCAAGGAGATAAGGTTTTTGTCATTGATGAAATAGAGAGGAGTTTGCATCCATCTCTTATCAAAAAGATACTCGAGTTGTATTTTAGATATTCTGGTAAAACTCCATGCCAGATGATATTTACCACTCACGAGGTTATCTTAATGACACAATCGTTGTTGAGAAGTGATGAAATTTGGTTGATTAACCGAAATGACAATGGTATTAGTTTATGTAACAGATTGGATGAAAAGTTTAATCCCAGATTCGATAAGAAGTTAGTTCAAAGCTATTTGAATGGCGATTTTGATGCCGTTCCTAAAATTGAGTCGGTGTCCAAGTTTGAAGATATCATTAATCAACTAAGATTAAAGAATTAACTAGTGGTAGTGTAGTATCGATACCTTGTTTGGAGATGATATCGGTGCTGCGCTATCTTATAGTTCGTTGTCTAGGATTTCTATCATTTCTACTGCTGTAATCACTTGCGGTTCTTTTTGAAAGTGTTTGAGATTACCTGTTACTAAGAAGGAGTCTTCCTTGCTTAGGCAGACTTCGTAGAAGACTCGGTCGTCCTCATCTGGCATGTTGCCAGCATAAGGAAAACGGGACGTATCAATGCCGTATTGCTTAAAAAAGTTCAATAACTCATGGATTCTGATTTCACTTAGATGAAATTTTGACCTATTTAGTACATCAAAGTACTCATCCAAGATTTCGCCATTATACAATGGCTTAATTTTACCACTGAGCATACTGTTGATGACCCTTCTTGTTGCTGACGAAGGGTTCTTAGTTATAAACAAGGACACGATAATGTTCGTATCAATGACTGCATATACCATTGCGTTCTTTTCTTAATCGTCTGACTTCTCTGATTTCTTCATTGATCTCATCGAGTGACATATCAATGTTATTCTCTCTTGCTGTGTCACACATGTATTGGAACGCAGCCTTTGCTTTTGCAGTCACTTCATCTTCTTCTTCATTCTTTGCTTGAATGGAGAATGGAATGCTTTTACTGCGAATTACGGCCTTAACAAAGATGTTGATAGCGGTATTCGCACTCATGCCGAATTGCTCGCAGAGTTTATCAAACTGTGCTTTCTGCTGTTTGTCCATACGGACTGTCATTGCTGTCTGTGCCATAAGCCTATAATGTTTAATTGATAATCATTCTGACTGCAAATATACATCATTATGGTGTAAAATGGTGCGATAATATTCATAATTTAATAAAGATTAATAGTTGAATGAATGATATAACTGCTTGTTTCGCTTTCCTGAGATATTGCCTTGGATATAAGGTTCCTTACCGTTAAAGAAGGCTCCACCTTTCATCTCGGTCTTCTTCTCTTAGGGAAGAAGAGGGAAACCGCCCTCAGTGCTGAATTTTCTACCTCTCCGTCTCTCCTGCAAGGAGAGCTCCACTTTCTCCCCAAGCCCCTCTTCCTCAGGAAGCGGGGATGTAACCGCACCTTCTCGGTGCTCGGAACCGCTACGCTCTAAGGATGGCGGACCATCAAAGGTCTCGCCATGTTTTGCGGGATGGGACCGCCTTGCTAAAGGTGGATAGGATTATTGAAGTGCTAGTTTTGTGGTAATTCGTTGATAACTTGCAGATTTCTTGTGATTTTCTTGGTGGTTTCGAAGAAAAAGCGTATTTTTGCGGCAGAAGTGTTAAATATAGAAGGAATTGATTATGAGAAGTATAAATAAAATGTCGGCGGAGGATATCGCTAAGCTTAAGGCGGTAGCTTTGTATGTCTTAGACAAATGTGGTGAAACGGATTTCATTCATTTGTTTAAGATTATCTATTTTGCGGAAAGGAATCTCTATGCAAAATATGGTCAACATTTAGTTAAGGATACTTTTATCGCCATGGAACACGGACCGGTTCCCTCTCATCTTTATGATGCCTTGAAATTAATGAATGGCAAGGGAAACAATAAGGATGTCAAAGCTATTAGCGATTCTTTGTTACCTGCTGGTGGGGAATGCGCTTGGTTTTTTGTGAAAGCTGGCGAAAAGCCTGACTTGGACGAATTGAGTAAAGCTGAGATAGAAGCGTTGGATGCTGCCATTGATAAATACAAAGATATGGATACCAAGACTTTGTCTGAGCTATCTCATGATTCTGCCTGGCATGAGGCATGGGATAAAAATCATAATGCTGTTATGACCTCTCTGAATATTGCAAAAGCAGGTGATTCTTCTAATGAGTTTTTAGATTATCTCCAGGAACAGGAATTTATAGATTCTATTTTGAAGGCTTAGGCTATAAAGATGAAGGGAAAAATTAATAAGAATGATTTGGTAGAAATAAAAAAGGCTATTTGTTCTTATGAGAATGTTTCCATGAAGTTGTTGAAACGTTTTGGATTGATATAACTGGGAAAATTCTTGTGATTTTCTTGGTGGTTTCGAGGGAAAAGCGTAACTTTGGCGGCAAAGTTGAACGTTTAATTGAAATAGAATGGAACAGACTGTATTTAACCCTGCTCAGATGAAGATTCTTCAAATGATGTCTTATATCAAGACTCCACAGGAATTAGATAATCTTGAAAATGTTCTCTCTCAATACTTTGCAAAGAAGGTTAATGAGGGGATTGATGAGTTGTGCGATAATGGAAGTATAACTCTTGATACCATAGAGAGCTGGGGTAATGAACATTTACGTACTTCTGGCAAATGAGAAAGATAGTTCTTGATACTAATTGCTTATTGATGAGCCTTCCAAGGATAAGCCCTTATCGTAAGATCTGGGATGATTTTGGAGTTATTGGCTGATGATTTGCAGATTTCTTTCAAATTTCTTGGTGGTTTCGAAGAATATGTGTAATTTTGCGACATTATTAAACGTTTAAAAGGAGAAGATTATGGCATTAGAGATAAGAAGTATTCCTGTTTTGACAGGTGAGACCGCTGAACGATTTGTTCGTGAGGCAGAGGAGAATGAACGCAATCCACAAAGAAAGGCATTGCGAATGTCATTTGATGACGTTGAGAAGATTTTGATTCGTTCAACTGCTAATTTGAAAGCGCATGGAGGAAAGAGTCCTTTTGCAAAGTAATTGCTCTCTTTATCGAGTTACGACAAAAGAGGAGCTTGATACTTTTAGCTGTGGCGATAAAGACCTTGATGACTTCTTTCATCAAGAGGCTTGTCTCTATGATGGACAATTATTAGGGAAGACATATTTCTTTGCAACTGAAAGAAGTGGTAAGGATGAAATAGTCTGTGCCTTTACATTAGCTAACGACAGTATCAAGGCAGCTTTAATTCCAAATGCTTCAAGAAATCGAATACAGAGGAAAATTCCTAATTCTAAAAGAACAAGGAGTTATCCTGCAGTATTGATTGGAAGACTTGGAGTAGCCAAGGATTTTCAAAGTACTCATGATGGTATTGGATCACAAGCGATAGACTATATCATATCTTGGTTTTTGTTACCAGACAATAAGACTGGTTGCCGTTTCATTGTTGTTGATGCATACAATAAGGAAAATGTGCTTCATTTTTATGAAAAGAATGGCTTCAAATTCTTGTACTCTACAGAAGATTTAGAGAAAGAAGCAAATCATATTCCTGAAGATGAGTGCTTAGAGTCAAGGATGATGTATCTTGACTTGTTGGGATATATAAGATAAAAAACAAGAGGTAATCTTTTAGATTCTTCTTAACTCTTTTCTGTCCCACAGATCTCACAGATTTACACAGATGGAGCGGGTGTGAAGTCCGCTGTGAATGATAGGCAATTGCTCATTCGCACACGGATCTCACGGATTCTTTAAATCAAAGACTTTGTCTAAATGCAAAGAATCTTTGAATCTCTTTTTCAACAACAGTTTTTTCCTCTTCTTCTATTCCCCAAACTTTTACATTCTCTGGTATTGGGGTTTGTCCTTCCTTGATAAAGGTCTCCTTATTATCATGGCTCCCAAAGGTCTTTTGCCTTTGGGATGTTATGCCGATTCGTGATGACAGGCTTAGGAATCTTATAGCTGTTGAGGTAACTGGTTTTGATGGCGGATAGGGCTTTTTCCTTATCTAGCACCTTGTCATTTAAGTGATCTTTTTCCATTTTCATTGTTTTTCCTTTCTATTTTTTTTGCAAAATTAGCTGAATGGTGAGAAAAATAGTTGCTCTGGAGGAAATATTCTCGACCTGTGAAATGAACTTTCATAACTACCCCGTAACTTTGCACCTGAATACAGAATCAGGCACAAAGTATATGAGTGTCAATTGTTTTACTTTTAAAATATCAGACAGATGAATACGGCATTAAAGATGAAATTGGAGGAAATGAACAGACGTTTGAATGAGGCTCTTGATACTGACCTCTTCGAAGAATCTGAGTCTGAATTTAATGAATTTCAGGCTGAGGTAGATTCCTTTGAGAGAGAGTTGGAGGAGATATCGGAGTTCAGGCAGGATCATCTGCAGCTTTCTGAGCTGAAGAAGATTGGTGCCATCCAGAAAAAAATCCGGCAGGTGAAGAATGGGTATAATTTTTATGACTCTGAGTATGAGAGAAGTGTTATGTTTCCTAATGGTGAGGACGAAGAAGAGGATGATTTCTTCATTTAAAAAAGATGACTGATGGGAAATAGACCTTATTTGAGAACCATATTGGGAGGAACAGACTTCAAAAGTCTTTCCCTCATGGAGAAAATTATATGTATTAATGTAGTGCTATTATGGTTATGCAAACGTCATGTAAGAAAGGTATGGAGCAGATGGACTTGCTACAAGCCTTCGAGATTATCGTAGACAAGGCCAAGGGTTCTTCACTTGGTGAGAAGTTCTATCAGGAAGCAGACCCATATCTTGGATTTGTTTCTGACAAGTTGTGTATCTCCAAGCGTGCCAGTGCCATCATGGCATTGTTTGCCGACAGGTGTGATGACAATCACATCCAGTTTTCTGACTATACGGATTTTCTGGATTGCAGAATCCTTAGCTTGCTTCGATATTCCAAGGAGACAGAGGAACTTGTTGACAAGGAATATGTCTGCCGGAGTAAGGATGAAGGTCTTTACTACTGCATCCCCATGGAGGTGATGGAGGCATTTCAGCAGAATCAACGTTATATACCCTCTGATGTGGAGGAACTTACAGCCAGGGAATTGTTTGACAAGTTCAATGAACTGTTCACAAAATGCCGTCGCAGGAAACTTGACAGGCAAATATTGAAAAAGAAGCTCAGGGCATTGGTTCGCAAGAATGAGAACCTGGCTTTTGTCAAGGCCATGTCTTCATTTGACATAGATGTGGAGGATACAGAATTTCCCCTTTTTCTGTTGTTCTGTACACTCTTTGTCATAGATGGTGATGACGATATCCGCTATCACGACTTGGAATTTCTCTACGAGGAGGGAGAGGCTGCCTGGAGATGGGCAAAGAGAGGCTTGAGCCAAGGTGACCATTTGTTCTTAGTGGAGAAGTTTATCGAGTATACCAATGATGATGGCTTTGTGGACAGGGAGTCCTTCAAGATTACAGACGATGCCAAGAAACTGCTCTTCTCTGAACTCAACCTGTCTTCCATGCGTGGTGTCCGGCCGAAGGGAGGGATGTTGTCATTTGAGGACATCAAACCCAAGCAACTGTTCTACAACAGTAAGGAACGAAAGCAAGTTGATGAGCTGGCAACACTCTTGGAGGAAGAGCACTACCAGAGTATCAGAAATCGTCTGAGGGAAACCAATTTCAAGAGTGGCTTTGCTTGTCTTTTCTATGGCGCGCCTGGTACTGGCAAGACGGAGACTGTTCTTCAGTTAGCCAGGAAGACAGGGCGTGACCTGATTCAGGTGAACGTGTCAGAGGTTAAGAGCATGTGGGTTGGCGAGAGCGAAAAGAACATCAAGGGTATCTTCGATGACTATAAGCAGAAGGTGAAGCAATCTGTCAAGGCTCCTATCCTGTTATTCAATGAGGCTGATGCTATCATCGGCAAGCGTCAGGTGGGAGTGGAAAGAGCTGTGGAGAAGATGGAGAACAGTATTCAGAACATCATCCTTCAGGAGATAGAGCAGCTGGATGGTATTCTCATCGCCACAACCAACCTCGCAGAGAACATGGACAAGGCTTTTGAGCGTCGTTTCCTCTATAAAGTGAAATTTGAGAAGCCTGATTTGGCTTGCCGTTCACAGATTTGGCAAGCGATGATACCTTCTTTGGAGGATGCTGATGCTTCTTTCCTCGCTGCCCGCTATGATTTCAGTGGTGGTGAGATTGAGAATATTGCCCGTCATTACACCATTCAGACCATTTTGCATGGTAGTCCGGAGAAGATGGTCAAGTCTCTTACCGAGTTTTGCGAGAGCGAGAGGTTGGAAGGTACCAGGACCAAGAGAAAGATAGGATTCTAATGTATAATCAAAATTAAATATCCCCTATGGAGAAGTATATATTTTTGGATTTCGATGGAGTGCTCAATACTCCTAAAGGTAAGTTTGATCAGAAAGCGATAGGCAAGTTACGCCGCTTGTTGGAAAGATGTGATGCCAAGGTCATCATTTCTTCCACCTGGCGATTGCAAGGCGTGGAGTACATACGGCAATTATGGAAGGAGTATCATTTGCCTGGTGAGGTTACTGACTTGACTCCTTCATGTAATTCCATCACTTTCAGTAGTGCAGACGGTACTAAAGAGTGGCAATGCTTACATGAGACAAAAGGATTGGAAATCGCAGAATGGTTGAGATTGAATGCCAAGGAGCCTTATCGTTATGTCATTTTAGATGATGAAGAGGATATCCTGTTCAATCAACGTGAACATCTTGTGAAAGTTGATGGTAGCAAAGGCTTAAGTAAGACTGATGTGAGAGGAGCAATTCAAATCTTAAATACCAAAGAGATCTGTCAAATGAAACGTTGGTTTTATGGTGCCCTAAAATTTATTGCGGTCTATATCCTTATGGTGATGCTTTTCATGGCTTATTTTTACTGGTATCCAGAAAAGGAGATAAATAACATGAATCGTCGTGCCCTTATGTACCAAGAGTGTTTGCGTAATCATTTTAATTGGCAAAAATAACAACTTCTACAATAATTTATATGAAATCTCGTTTCTAAGATAAACAATTATAGTTTATAATGTGATGAATGATATAATCAATATTCTAAACCAAGTTCGAATAGTTTCACAAAAAATAAAAGAACAAAGAAAAGAAAAATTTGAGCGTGGTGAAAGCTTTAATATTTTCAATGATTTAGGCTTCATGTCCAATGAAGTCCATCTACATTCTATGTTTTTGGCAAACCTGCTGAATCCAAAAGGAAGTCACGGACAAAGAGGAAAATTCCTTGAGGCATTTTTGAAAATGCTACAAAAATCGTTTCCTGCAATATCTGCAGATAGTTTAGAATTAGACACGGCTATCGCTTCTGTAGAAGTAGAGAAATATATAGGTAGGCAGACAGATAGTGAAGGCGGCAGAATAGATATTTATCTTACCGATGGCAAGCATAGTATTATCATAGAAAATAAAATCTATGCTGGTGACCAACATCATCAGATGCTAAGATACTGGAATTATGGAATGTCACAAAAAGGAAACGATACGGAAAAATCATTTGTATTGATTTATTTGACATTGGATGGTTGCCCTCCTTCAAAAGACTCTTTGGGTGAAGACTTAAAGGAAAATGATATAGTTTGCTTATCCTATAAGAGTGATATTAGAGGATGGCTTGATCGTTGCGTGGAGTTGGCTTCAAGAACTCCGCTCGTGAGAGAAACTATTAATCAATATATTAGTACTATTGACATATTAACAAATAACGTTATGGAAGATAATAAGGAACTATTAGATATTCTATGTAAAGAAGAAAAT
>CDZB01009844.1_pt1 | contig 55227 bp, 48 predicted proteins | sample 554961 | NCBI WGS metagenome assembly CDZB01 (sample SAMEA3182106, study PRJEB8094) | gut metagenome | biome: human; feature: gut; material: Stool; isolation source: human stools | place: Canada | collected 2013-02-26 | reverse complement strand
GCTTTCTCTCCCATGTAAGCGGGCCGCAATACCAACCCTCGTTCACCGTGAGCGAGAGGATATTTTCACCCTCTTTGACGAGCGGCGTTATGTCGTACTCCTGCACCTGCAGGGTCTTGTTGTACGACGTCCAGCCGGGCGCGAGATACCCGTCTCCCACCCGCACGCCGTTGACCTCGGCAAAGTATACGCCCAAAGCCGTAGCGAGCAATGTCACTTTTTTTGCGGAACGTACCGTAAATTTGTGTTCCAGAACAAAAACATTCGCCTGTTCCGCCACACCGATAAATTTCCCGTTCAGCATATCATTTCCTCAATACAAGCACCCCGTGGGGCGCGAGTTCGATATTCCCGCAGAGCGCTCCGACCGTGAGCAGGCCGCGGCACCCGCCGTCCGATCGGACAGAACATTCTCCGTTTTCCGTTTCCACCGCCGCGACGACCTTTTCTTTGCCAAACCGCGCGGTGTTAAAACGCTTGACGAACGGCGCGCCGCCGAAGCCGTTCAGCCCGGTACCCGAATAGTGTAACGCAATTTCCGAGCAAATGCAAGAGTTCTGCAAAAATTCGCAGCAATTTTTCAGGCCGGCGGCTTTTCATGCCGGCGGCGCGGCCCGCTTTCGCCGACGCCCGATGCGCCGCGGCCCGAATACGGTTTGCTTTCCGTATGTGTCCTATCCAAAACTTAAAGAATACGGGGACATACTCTGTCCCCGTATTCCATTGTCTACAGAAACCCCGGCTTAAAACGCAATTATCTAATATGATTTCCTGTCTGCGGCAAACCCTGCCGCTTCCGATGCCGCATAAATATCGCAATACCTTTCGCTTTTCGGGAGCGATCCGACGAACGGATCCCCCGAAACCTTCAGCCGCGTCATTACTCCTTGCCGCCGCCGAAGGTGATGCCTTCGATAAAAAATTTCTGGCAGGCAAGATATACGACGATCAGCGGCACCATTGCCATCAGCGCCACGGCACAATCGAAATTGTAATCGTACGACGACGTGGACATATAGGCGATGAGCTGTTGCAACGCGATCTGGAGCGTCCACATCGACGGATCGGCGGTCTCCAAATAGACGAGCGCGCCCGCATAGTTGTTATAGCCGCCTACAAAGCCGAAGATGAACTGCGCGATGAGCGCGGGCTTGGAAAGCGGAACGACGATCACAAAAAAGATCTGCCAAAAGCCCATACCGTCGATCTCCGCCGCCTCGATGATCTCCTTTCCGATGCCGTCGAGATAAGGGCGCAAAAAGAATATCGTGCCCGCGCTCGCGAACAGCCCCGGTATGACCATCGGGAGCCACGCCGCATAACCCTCCGTCCAGCCGATGTTCTGATAGAACATATAGCTCACGAAGCCGAACGCGCCCAAGGGAATGAACATCAGCGTAACCGTGAACATGAACAGGAAGTTCCTGCACGGGAAGTTATATTTGGAGTAACAATAGGCCACGAGAAGCGATTGCAAAAGGCTCGAACACAGCGGGACGAGAGTGATCCACATGGTGTTGATGAACCCCCGCAGAATGGACGGGATCCCGTCCACCATGAACGGATCTTCTCTGAAAAGGCGCAGGTAGCCTTCGAGCGAAATATTATCCGGCCACCAGATATAACTTGTGGCGGAAAGATATTCCGTGCTGCTGGTGAGCGACGTGACGATGATGATCGCGAAAGGCGCCAAAAGCCACAGCGTGTAAACGATAAGGAGCGCGTAGATGATGATGCGCCCGATGTAAACCGGCTTATCCCTCTTTTGACGGGCGGAGCGTTCCCCTTCGCGCGGAAGCTGCTGTTCCAATGTTTTCACGTTTTCCATTCCGATCATTCCTCCGCCGTCGCTTTATTTCTCGCGCGTATTACAAAGAACGAGATAAGGAAGGTAACCACGAACAGCACCCAGCTTATGACAGAAGCATATTCCATATCGCGGTTCTTCACGCCCATGAGATAGATATAGTAATTGACCGTAAGGCCGACGTCGTCCGGGCCCGCAACGCCCGTCCAGTCGATCGGGGCGAGGATCGTAACGGAATCGAATACCGCAAGCCCGTTGGTGATGCTTGCCAGCAGCAGGAAGAGCGTGACGCCCTTGATGCCGGGCAGCGTGACGTTCCAGAACTTATGAAAACCGTTGGCGCCGTCGATGCTCGCTGCCTCGTAAAGAGACGGATTCACGTTTTTCAGCGCCGCCTTGAACATGACGATACCGTATGCCGGCGCCTGCCACAAAATGGTTATGTACACGCACCACACGAGCCGCGTAGGATGATCGTAGCTGTTCAGCCATTCGACGTTTTTGCCTAAAACGGCATTGATAACGCCGAGGTCGGTCGAAAATATCCATCTCCACATGATCGCGATCGCGACCGAAGAGCAGATGTACGGGATAAAGAAGATCACCTGAAAAACGTTGTTAAACCGCTTGATCGAATTGAGCAGGACGGATATGACGAGCGCGATCAGAAGCGTCACCACCTGGGCGGACGCGAGCCAAAAAGTGGTGCCCCACGACTTCCAGAAACGCGAATCCTGAAACACGTTTATAAAATTCGCGTAATCGTTCCAGCGTATCGTGGTGAGGTCGTTATAGTCCATATCCGTAAACATGGAGATGAACGAAAGCACGACCGGAACGCCGCTGAACACAATAAAACTTATGATGGGTACGAGCACAATGCCGAAACACATCCATTGCACGGGTCTCCATTTTTTCCTTTTCGGCGGCAGTCGGCCCGCTTCGCCGCGTTCCGCGACGGAACCGACGGCCGCGACATCACTTTCCTGAGCCATCATATCAGCGGATCCCCTCTATGACACAATACATATTGTCCAGTTCTTTCTTGGCGCTGTCCTTGTGGCCATTCAAAAAGTCGGTCAGCGTCATCGTGCCGCGGCGCACATAGCCGTTGAAATCGTTCGCCCAGTTTGTGACCCACGAACCGCTTTCAAAATATCCCCAGTCTCCGCGGCCGGTGTTTGCCGCCATCATCGCGATCGCGTAGTAATTTTTCCCGCCGTTCACTTCGCTGTTGTACGCGTAAGCGTCGCTGAACAGCACGTCCTGCGCCATGGGCGTAACCGTGCCCGTGTAGGCGATGTACTGCTGTCCTTCGGTGGCGACCCAGCTGATGAAGTCCCACGCCGCCTGATACTTTTCGGGATCGGAGCAGGCGGGAATAACGAGGTATTCGGAAATGCTCGCCGTCGTGGAATTGCCGACGATGGGCGTTCCGTCCACGACCTTCAATTCGCCCGTATAGATGCCTTTGGGATTATCCGCCGTAACCAGATCGTCATAGCTTTCCCCGATCACGCGCAGGTATTCGTTCGCGAAGGTCTCATCCCCGCTGTAATAAACGCTGCCGCCCTCGTATTCGCGGTACGTTTCGCAGGGGCACATGTTGAAATTTGCCGCGTTCGGCTGCTGCAATCTGTCGTTGATGCCGCCGATACTGCCCCTGACCATCGCGATCTGCGCGGTGTTGAACCAGTTGTCCGCACTGCCCGTATCGGGATTGGCGACCTCGTACCCCTTGTAAGTCGTTCCGTTCAAAACGTCTACCGTGTTCTCCGTAGAAACTTGCAGGGATACATATTCTTTGACCGCATTGTACTGCGATTCGATGGCGTATACGCCGTCCATGGACGCGATGTCGCTCTGGTTCACCTTGTCTTCGTAAAGCACGATCTCGCCCGCGTTTCAGTACATAGCCGAGAAAATAATTGTTGGCCCTATGGTTCTGAAAAAAACTGACCACCTGCGCTCTGGAATCGTATGCGTCGTGCCACGGAGATTTCGTAAACGCGTCGATATACAGATCCGTACATTCTTCGACATGTTCCTCTGACATTTTAAGGATATCCATCTGTTTCACCCGCTTTTATGGTTAAATATCGATCTTTTGAAAACGGTTCGCTGAAAGTTTGCAGCTTATGGCGGAAAATGCGGCATAAACGGCGAGCCCTATGGCGAGAGCGATTATCTTTGCGCCCGTGTTATCCGAATTAAGCCCGTTCAGCGTTACGGAATACAGCGGCGTCGCCCAACGTAAAACAATAAAAACGCCAATCAGCAAGAACACGACGGTCGCGCCGATCGCAAACGGAACCCCGATTTTGTCAGGCCGTTTGAAGTAACGGGGGAAAAATATTAGATTGAATATACCGAGCAACACCGCACCGTTGCCGACCAAAGCAAAATTTGCGGATATTCCCGCCTGATTGACAAACTGTTCCGCCGGCAAAACAGCTCCTTTGACTGCGCCGATAATTCCCACAAGCAGTAAAACGATACACTGCAACACGATCGTGACGAGTATTTTCGCAAGAGGGATACGCTCTTTTTTTACCGGCAACGCGCAGGAAAACGCAATATCGCCGTTTTCTCTCGTCATCATACAACAGAAAAACACCGAAAGGCAAGAGAAAAAGAAAATAACTTCATACGGATAATTCGGCACAAACACGAGCGCGGACAATCCCAAAAAAATAAACGATGTCGGATGCAGGCAGAGCAAAATTTCTTTTTTAATCAGCGCTAACACGATCCTTTCCCTCATTTGCTTTTTCCAAATGCACCATGATATTATCGACGGTAACGTCTGATACAAAACTGCCGTCCGATAACGGGGCATCATATTCAATCAACCCTTCATATCCGTCTTTTACAGATTTTACGCCTATGGCATTCGCCGCGGTTGCGTCCGCAAGAGAGGAAAAACGTCCCAACTTGTATTTGCCGAGCAATTCTTTCAGCGGGCACGCCACAAGGATCTTACCCCGTGATATATAAACTATATCGTCGGCAATCCGCATCAGGTCGGAAGTGATATGTGTGGAAAAAAGTACGGATACCCCTTCTTCACGCACAAGTTGTAAAACGATGTCGCAAAACTCTTCGCGCGAAAGCGGGTCAAGCCCGCTCGTCGGTTCGTCCATGATGAGCAATTTTGCTCCGTGCGAAAGGGCGAGAGCAAGCGCAAATTTTACTTTCATGCCTTCGGAAAGCTCTTTTACCTTTTTCCTTTCGGACAGCCCGAATTGCGCAAGGAATTTTTCATATCTGCCCTGATCCCACGCCGCATAAAAGGGCGCGCATGCTTTGCGGACGGCGGCAAGCGTATTCATAGGATAATATCGGAAACCGCCGCCGACATAGCCAACGGCCTGTTTGACCGCCGTTTCTTCCCTGTAAATATCTTTCCCGAAAACAAAAACGGCTCCTTCTGCCGAAATAAAACGCATAATGCCTTTTATAGTTGTGCTTTTTCCCGCGCCGTTTCTTCCGATGAGTCCGCATATATGCCCCTGCGGCACGCAAAAACCGACTTTGTCGAGCGTGAATTCAGGATATGCTTTCGACAATCCCTTTACTTCAAGCGCATTCATTTTCGATTTCCGTTTTTAACATGATTGACGGCATTCCAAAACGATTCCACATACGAAAACGGCTGCAGGGCAATGCCCTGCCCCTTGTCCGCCATCAAGACCAGCGAATCGCCCGAATTCAGCGAAAACATATCCCGCACCTCTTTCGGAATGACGATCTGCCCTTTAGGGCCGATCTTTACCGTAGCCAGAAACTTTCCTTCGGGAAAATTCTCCATTTTTTGCTCCTTTTAAAATTAGTATTACTTTTCTTACCTTTCTTACTCTTATATAATACAATTTATAAACGGATTTGTCAAACAAAATCATGAGCGCATAAAAAAAGAGTTCCCCTGATATAAGAGAAACTCTTTATAATGCCGCCGCGCGGGCAGCCCGCGCGGCCTGCTCCGCTTACAAAATTTCGATTTTCCATTCCATGCCCTTGCAAACGATATACGGATCATTCGGCAATGTCTCGAAATCAACGGCGCCCCCGACGCCTCCCGCGTCGCAGGCATTGATTTTCCAGAGAAAACCGTCTTCCGTCTTTTTGAGCGCGGAATCATAGATGATACCGATGCGGTCTATAAGCGCCGCTTCCTTTACGCCGTGAAATCTGACGATAAAATTGCATTGCCACGAAGTATCGAATTCGATCTCGATCTCCTCTCCTCTTTGCTCCAACCTTTTCAGAAAAGAATCATGAAACCCTATACTGACAGACATCAAATCTTCCGCATCCGTCTGATTTTTGATTTCGAACCATTCAGGCAACACGACCTCCCGCGCGTACTCCTTGAACATTGGAAAATCTTCAACGGACACAGCTTTACGGACGCGCAGTTTTTTCCACAAATCTTTATCGTCTAAAACCCGGCCGTACCCCGTCCATTTCATTCTCTGACAGCCGAACGCTTCTTCTTTGACAATAAACACCTGTCGGGAAAGATGCGGCTGTCTTTTCCAAATGTCAATTCTCTGAATGCGCGTTCTGTCCCGATCGAAAGCGAGAATTTCGGATTTCCACCCCGCCCCTTTTACCGCAAAAACGGGAGAAACGTATGTTTCTCCCCTGTCTTTGATGATTGCGATCATAAGTATAGCGCCCTCTTACTTCCGCCCCAAACAAAGCAAGACTTCTACATGCTTTGTCTGCGGGAACATATCGAAAGGCTGTACGGATAAAATTTCGTAATACCCCTTCAATCCGTCGCCCGTATAAGCGGGGTTCTTTTTGAGTTCGTTCCCCTCTTCGATCAGCGCGCCCGTCAAAAAACCGACGTCGCGCGCCATCGTGGAAGGGTTGCAGGAGATCATCGCGACCTTTGCGATGCCGGACGAAAGGATGGCCTTGAGCGTTGCCCGGTCTATCCCTTTGCGGGGCGGATCGACGAGCAGAAACGCGTTTTCCGCGCCGATTTCAGCGATCAACCCGGGAAGCACGTCCTCCACTTTCCCGCAGATGTTGAACATTTTATCTTCAAGCCTGTTGTTCGCTTTGAGAGCGTCGGCACATTCGACCGCCTCGCCGACCGATTCGATGCCGTAAGCCCTGTCCAGCGTCTTTGCCAGCATTGCCGTAAGAAGCCCGCCGCCGCTGTACGCGTCGATCGCGACTTTCGCGCCGCTCGAAGCGGCAAAGCGGACAGCTCGGTCGTACAGTTTTCTGCAAACGCCCGAGTTGACCTGAATAAACGTGTTCGGCCCCGCTTCATACCGTATGCCGCATTCGTTCGCGGTATACCTTCCCTCGCCGTGGATCAGCCTGAATTCCGGGCCGAACACGGTGTTCGTGTCTTTCGGGTTTACATTGTGCCAAAGGGAAAAGGTATTGAACTTCTTTTCCAGCATGGCAACGAGTTCGCGCTCTTCGGGCAATTCCCGCCCGTACGTGACGGCGGTGATGATAAAAGCCCCTTCCACTTCGCGCACGACGATGTGCCGCAGCGTTCCGCTGCGGGTCGTTTCGTCAAACCCGCGCACGCGGTGCTGTTTCATATATTGCCTAAATACGGAAATGATATCCGCCGCCCACGAAGGATGGATCGGGCAGCGCTCTACAGGTACGATGCGGTGACTGCGTTCCGCATAAAAACCGATGACCGTATTGCCGTTCGCGTCCCTGCCGACGGGGAGCTGCAATTTGTTCCTGTATTCGAACTGATGCTCGCTCTTGACGGCAAGCGGCACTTCCGCTTCGATCCCCGCGATCTTGCGCAGGGTGTCCTGCACCGTTTTGCTCTTCAACTTGAGCTGTGCGCCGTAGCGCAAATGCTGCAGTTGGCAGCCGCCGCATTTTGTGAAAACGGGGCAACGGGGACGCACCCGCTCGTCCGCAGGGGTCAGAATTTCGAGCGCTTTGGCATAACCGATGCGGCCTTTGACTTTGAGCGCCTTGAATTTGACCTTTTCCCCGACGACGGTAAACGGCGCGAAAAACACCGTTTCGCCCTTATGTACGATCCCTTCTCCGTTTGTGCCGAACGACTCCACCGTTCCCGTGAACTCGAAATTTTTTTCCGTTACGACTCTTTCCACAATTCTCTCCCACCGTGCGAAAAACTATTGTCCGCCCTCGCCGTTTCCGCGGCTCTCACCGCCGCTTTCTTTGTTTTCTGAATTACTCCCGGGCGCGCTTTCGTCCGCACCCTCTTCCGGAACGTCCGCTCCGAAATCCCCGCCGAATACGTCGCCCACGTCGTCTCTCGGGGTCTGCGGATTCGTTTTTGTCCGCCGCCCGCCGCTTTTATCTATTTTCGAAACGTAAAGCGACACCAGTTTTTGCGCCTCGTACATCATCCACTCGTACAGGAAAAACACCGCCGTACCGCCGACGATGAGGATCAACCAGATCCAGTCGCGCATCCAGTCGAAAGGCAGGGCGAACATCTCGCTGAACAGAGCCCATGTCGCGCACAGCATCCCGTCGAACCAGACCGCCTTGACGGGGAAAGCGACCCACCGCCCGATCTTCCACTTTTCCTGCAAAGAGGCCGCGACGGGGTACAGCCCGAAAAACACGATAAACGGAAAATGCTTGTAGAAATTGGCGATGCCGCCGAGCGGAAGGCATAAAAGCGAAGCCGCCGCATATGCCAAAAAGCCGCCTGCACGGAAATTCTTGGCAAGCGGCAACATAAGGGCGACTCCGGCGAACACATAACCTACTATGAAAGTGAAGGGCACGTTCAGCCCGATGATCATAAATACCGCCGCAAGCGCCGCCGAAACGGCGGACAAGGCGATCCGGAAAGATCTGTTTTTCATTGCGGGTCAAAGGCGGCGCGTCGCGCCGCCGTTTTTGCGGCTTTTATCTGCAGCCGCAGCAGGCATTCATGCAGCAATTGAAGAGCATATTGCAGGCGCAGCACGTAGCGCAGGACTCGCACAGCCCGCCGGTTCCGCCCATCTGCGACATGCCGTTCCCGTTATTGCCGTTGCTGTAAGAAGAATCGTCGACAGGTCTTGCCGGGCCGCTCCTGTACGAATTGCCGCCCGTCTGCGCCTCCGACTGACGCCGGTCGTACTCTATTTTTTCTTTGAGTTTGGCGTACGTCGTCTTATACTTTTCGTTTTCGGGTTCGAGCTGCAGGGCGATCTCCAGCTGTTTTTTGCTCTCGTTCACCCAATTTTTCCTGTAAAACACGATGGATTGCAGATAATGCCATTCGGCGGGACGCTCGTTGAACGCGTCGAGCGCGCTCTGCGCGGCATTATATTTACCCTCGCGGATCAGTTGCTCCACGTTTGCATAGGAAGAATCCGTCTTGCTGGAAGCGGCGCTCTCGCGGCGTTCCGTCATGATCTCGTTATAAGCGACGTCTATTTTCCCGAGCATCTGCGCCGCTTCGTTGCCGGCCTCGCCTTCGAGAAAGCGCTCTTCCGAGTATTTCTTTTTGAGCGCCTCGTACCGTTCGGCGATCTGTTCGTCCGTCATTTCCTCGGTGACGCCCAGAAGATCGTAATATTTTTTATTCATGTTTTCCTCCGCCGACTATTCGGAAGCGATGTTCGTCGGCTTGACTTTTTTGTGACAGCCGCACATGACCTTTCGGGTCGACGCGGGCATGCCTCGCAAAATGATGTTGTCCGTCAGATCGGTATTGAAGTAAAACTTGATGTTTTTCAGGCACTCCGCATTTTCCGCAAATACGCTTTTAAATACGAAGTCCACCTCTTCCCTGTTTTTTGCCAGCATTTCGTCCTTTGTCGGCGCTTTGTACGCCGATACAAACGGATTATAGTTTTTCTTTTTTACGTCTTTATCGTAATCGTCCAAAGCGTCGATGAGATACACCCACTTGCCCACGCCGTAAAAGAGCTTGCGCGTGTATCCGGTCGCGCTTTCGCCCAGGCAGTAATCGGAAAGATCCGCGATCATCAGCCCGAACGGATCCGCCGCCATATCGAGGCTTGCGCACTCCGCCTTTTCCAATTCGAAAAGTTCCGCCATGCGCGCCTTGACGATCTCGGCGGCATCGGGGTGCAGCGCTTTCGCCTTCTTGTATCCCCTTTTGAAAAAAGCGCGGGAGATCCTCCCTTTATGCTCGTCCAGGATGTCGTCCGTGAGTTTATAATAGGTGAGCAGCGTATTCAGGCAGGCGACCGTTTTGGTGATGCCGTCGTCCAGCGCCATGGGCCTGCGGGTGAAAATGTTTGCCGCGCAGCGCTGTTTTTCGATCGTGACGTCCGTATTCTTTATATTGTGCAGAAGCGCGGACAAAAATGTCATGTCATAGGAAAGCCCGAAGCGCGCCGTCTGCCCGCAGCTTCTGCCTATGCTCTTGCAAAGCCCGCAGTACAGCGCCTTGTAAAGGGTCGCGTCCTTGAAATACAGATACGGAATATCCGGCTGAATATACCCGAACATCGCTCATTCTCCCTGATAGAAGCCGACCTTCCTGTAAACTTTGGAGAGCGTTTTGCGCGCGATGCGCGAAGCCGTCTCTTCCCCTCTCTTCATGACTTCGTTCAGATAGCCCTTGTCTTTGAGAAGGCGCGCCTTTTCCGCCTGGATCGGCGCGAGCGCGTCGGCGACCGCTTCGCCCACGGCGAGTTTGAAATCGCCGTAGCCTTTGCCCTCGAACTGCTTTTCCGTCTCCTGCGCGCTCTTGCCCGTGAACGCGCCGTAGATCGCGATGAGGTTGGAAACGCCCGGCTTGTCCTCGGAAAGGCGCACTTCGTTCCCGCTGTCGGTAACGGCGCGCTTACACTTGCGGATGACCGTGTCTCGATCGTCCGACATGGTGATGAATCCGTTCGGGTTGTCGTCGGACTTGCTCATTTTACGGGAAGGGTCTGCAAGGCTCATGATCTTCGCGCCGCTGCCTTTCATGATGTACGGCTCGGGCACGGTAAACGTGTCGCTGTAACGGTTATTGAAGCGTATCGCGAGGTCGCGCGTAAGTTCCAGATGCTGCTTCTGATCCGCACCCACGGGCACGGCCGCCGCTTGGTACAAAAGGATGTCCGACGCCATGAGCACGGGGTAATCCATGAGCCCCATGTTTACGTTTTCCGCATGTTTCGCGCTCTTGTCCTTGAACTGGGTCATGCGGGAAAGTTCGCCCGGATAGGTGATCGTGTTGAGGACCCACGTAAGTTCGCAATGCGCGGGCACGTGCGACTGCACGAACAAGACGCATTTTTCGGGGTCGATGCCGCACGCGATGAACAGCGCCATCAGCTCGAGCGTGTTTTTCCTGAGCGCAGCCGGCTCCTGGCGCACCGTTATGGCGTGCAGGTCTGCCACGGCGTAAATGCAGTCGAACTCGTCCTGCAAAGCGACGAAATTTTTGATCGCCCCGATGTAATTGCCTATCGTTACCGCGCCGCTCGGCTGAACGGCGGAAAACAGCTTTCTCTTCTCTTCCATGCCCCTGCTCCCACTGTCTTTTGCTTTTGATAAAAGATTATAGTCTTGATTCAGTATAACACAACCGCATTTAAAAAGCAAACGGCTGACCGCGCGATTGCCAAAATTCACCGAATTCGACGTAATTTTCACCCGATTTTAACCGCATTGAACTTTTTCTCGTCCTGATACGAAAAGAGACCGCTTGCAAGCGGTCTCCTGCGGGCAAAAGCCCTTTTATTTCTTTTCTGCGAATTTGAGTACTTCGGGGTAAAGTTTGTCTTTGTCGGCAACGGTGTCGAAGCGCACCTTTTTGTCGCGAAGCCCCGCAAGATTTTTGGGCACTTTCATCGCCGTGGTAAGGTTGAGGTGTTTGATCGCCTTGAAGCTGTCCTTGATGTCGTTGCCCGTGAGCGCGTACATGACGTCCTGCGGGAACTTGTAAGGGCTTGCCGTGGATACGACGACCATAGGCGTGTCGCGGTCTTTCTCCTTTTCCATATAGTTTGCGGCAGCATACATGGCGCAGGCGGTGTGCGTGTCCATCGGGTACTGATATTCTTCGAAGAATTCGTAAATGGTCTCCACCGTCTCGTCCTCTCCGCAGTAATCGGCGTAAAAGAGTTTGGAGATCTCTTCCTTTTCCTCGTCGTAAATTTCGTAAACGCCGTCCTCTTTCAGTTTGTCCATGCGCAGTTTCGTGCGCACCGCGTTCCTGCCCGAAAGTTCGAACAAGAGCCTTTCGAGATTGCTGGAAATGAGGATATCCATGGACGGCGACATCGTTTTATAAAATTCGCGCCGCTTGTCGTATACGCCCGTCCTGAAAAAGTCGGTGAGGATGTTGTTTTTGTTGGAAGCGCAGACCAGCCTGCCCACGGGCAGCCCCATGCGCATCGCATAGTATGCGGCCAGGATATTGCCGAAGTTGCCCGTAGGCACGGCAAAATTCACCTTGTCGCCGAGCTGTATCTGCCCCGAGGAAACGAGGTCTAAATAGGCGGAAAAATAATAGGCGATCTGCGGGGCGAGCCTGCCGAAGTTGATGGAATTCGCCGAGGAGAGGATATACCCCCGCTTTTCCAGTTCTTCCTTGCACGCGTCGCTCGTGAAAATGGTCTTTACCGCGCTCTGGCAGTCGTCGAAATTGCTCCTGACCGCCACGACCGCCACGTTGTTCCCCTCCTGCGTCGCCATCTGCAACTTCTGCATCTTGCTGACGCCCTCGTTCGGGTAAAAGACCATGATCTTTATTCCGGGCGCGTTTTTGAACCCTTCGAGCGCCGCCTTGCCCGTATCGCCGCTGGTGGCGACGAGGATCAGAACGTCCTCTTTGATGCCGCACAGGTCGCACCCCTTGCGCAGAAGATAGGGCAGCAGAGTGAGCGCGAGGTCTTTGAAAGCGCACGTCGGCCCGTGGAAGAGTTCGAGCATATAGAGGGACGAATCGATCTTCACGAGAGGCGCGGCATCCCCTTCGTCGAACTGGGAATACGCCTTTTCGCAGGCGGCTTTGAGTTCGCCGAAATCGTACTCGTCGAGATATTTATAAAGAACGGCCGCCGCGCGCTCCGCATAGCTCATGGAGAGCATCCCTTCGAGCTCTTCGCGCGTCACGGCGGGAAAGGTTTCGGGCACGAAAAGCCCTCCGTCGGACGCGATGCCGTGTGCGATCGCCTCCGCTCCGGTAACCCTCTCATTCCCCCTCGTGCTGATAAATTTCATAAGTCCTCCTGTATGGCGCGTTCAAAGCGCGCCGCAAATGCACGCCCTCCCCCGCATCGAGGGAGGGCGTGCGCAAACCGTAACCGCGGCGTATCAGATGTATTTTTTGACAAAGTCGGGCAGATCCTCTTTCGAACTGCTGACCGTGACATAGATCGTCAGCCCGTTCGTTTCGGAAAGTTTGTCGAGCATGTAATAGAAAGCCGCCATGTCTTTGATGTCTTTGCCGGCGATGCGTGCGGCGCCGTCAACGAAGAGATATTCGTTGTCGTTGTTTGCCGCAACGGCGCCCTTGATAAAGCCGATGAGCGCCTCTTCCCCCGCGATGTCGTAATCGGTCGTATCGATCAGACGGATATCTCTGTGCAGGTCGTACATGTAACGCTTTGTATTGGTGATAAAGATCATGTGCCCTTTGGCGGACGCAACTTTGCCGTTTGCCTCGTCGATGATGATTTTCGTCTTGCCGGTGCCCTTAGGGCCGTAAATAACTTTGATCATGGAAACCTCCGTCGAATTTTCTTGGTGCTTCTATTTTAAACTATTTTTCGGATTCTTTCAACAGCTTTTCAAAAATTTTTTGGATTATTTTCGAAATATTTTGCGAAAACGCCGTGAAAGCGCCCCGCCGCATTCCCCGGAAGTTATTTCTTCTGCCGGACGCCGCCGAAAGCGACGAATTCCCTGTGGCGGTCTCTGTCGATGGAGCGGATCATGTTGTCCAGCTCGTCGTCGCCGAGAATGCTGTTGCGCCCTTCCGCGTATTCTGCGTCGATGATCTCTTTCATCTTCACGATGAGCGGATCTTTTTTATCGATCTTGAACCCTTCGGGCAGACAGTAATAGTCGTTGAGCCAGTAAGCGATGCCCGCAAGCCCGCTCGCATTGTTGATGGAAACGCGCGCGGGACGGTTGAGCAGCTTTTCGGTATCGAAAATATTGTAAATTTCGGGATCTTTGAGCATTCCGTCCGCATGGATGCCCGCGCGGGTGGAGTTGAACGCCCTGCCGACGAACGGGGTGTCGGGCGGTATGATGTAGCCGAGTTCCGATTCGAAATAGCTGGCGATGTCGGTAATGGCGGTAAAGTCCATGCCGTCGTCCGTGCCGCGCAGGGAGGCGTATTCGATCGCCATCGCTTCGAGCGGGCAGTTGCCCGTGCGCTCGCCGATGCCGAGCAGGGAACAGTTGACCGCGCTCGCGCCGTACAGCCACGCCGTGGCGGCGTTGGTGACGACTTTATAAAAATCGTTGTGGCCGTGCCATTCCAGCATTTCGCTGGGCACTTCCGCATGATGGTGCAATCCGTATACGATGCCCTGCACGCTGCGGGGAAGGGATGTACCCGGATAATTCACGCCGAAGCCCATCGTGTCGCACATGCGGATCTTGATCGGGATCCCGCTCTCGCGCGAAAGTTTCATCAGTTCGTTGGCAAACGGCACGACGAAACCGTAAAAGTCGGCGCGGGTGATGTCTTCGAAGTGGCAGCGCGGCTTGATGCCGTGCGCAAGCGCGCTCTTTACGATGCCGAGGTATTTGTCCATCGCCTGGGCGCGGGTCAGATTCATCTTTTTGAAGATGTGATAGTCGGAACAGCTCACGAGGATACCCGTTTCGGCGACGCCCGCGTCTTTGACCAGTTCAAAGTCCTTTTCGTTCGCGCGTATCCACGTGGTGATCTCGGGAAATTTCAGCCCGAGGTTCCGGCACTCTTTGAGGGCGCGGCGGTCTTTTTCGCTGTACAGGAAAAATTCGCTCTGCCGCACGATCCCCTTCGGCCCGCCGAGGCGGGACATGAGTTTGAAAATGTCGACGATCTGCTTGACCGTGAAAGGCGACGTGGACTGCTGCCCGTCGCGGAAAGTCGTATCCGTGATCCATATCTCCGCAGGCATATCCATCGGCACGTTGCGGTAGTTGAATACGACTTTGGGGATCTCGTCGTAAGGGTACAGGTCGCGGAAGAGTTCGGGCTCTTTCACGTCCTGCAGCTCGTAATGGTACTTGTCCTCTTCGAGGAGGTTTTTGCTCTTGTCAAAATAGATCACTCTTAAAAGACCTCCTTGACGAACGATTCGATGCGGTCGAGCCCCTCCGCGATATCCTCTTTCGAAATCGCGTAGGAAAGGCGGACGCATTCGTCGTCGCCGAAAGCGATGCCGGGAACGACCGCCACGCCCTTTTCGAGGAGCATGTCGGCAACGTCCATCGAGCCGTTGATCTTCCTGCCGTTATAGCGCTTGCCGTACAGCTTGTCCACGATGAGCATGATATAAAACGCGCCGTCCGGTTCGATGCAGCTCAGATTTTCGATCTCCTTGATACGGGAGATCATGAATTTTCTCCTGTCGTTGAAGATCTCGCGCATTTTTACGAGCTCTTCTTCGCTGCCGTTCAGCGCGGCGAGCGTCGCGTACTGCGAAATGCTGGTCGGGTTGCTCGTGGCGTGGCTCTGGAAAGAGTCGATCGCTTTCGCCACGTCCTTCGGAGCGGCGAGCCAGCCGATACGCCAGCCGGTCATCGCATACGTCTTGGAAACGCCGTCCACGACCACCGTGTGATCCTTCATGTAATCGCCCGCGCGGGCGATGGAGAAGTGCTTTACCCCGTCGTAGATGAGTTTGGAATAAATTTCGTCCGAAAGCACCCAGATGCCCGCCTCTTCCACGACTTTTGCGATCGCGCGGATCTCCGCTTCGGTGTATACCGCGCCCGTAGGGTTGGACGGGGAATTGAACACGAGCAGTTTGGTTTTGGGCGTGATCGCCGCTTTCAGGTCGGCGGGATTCATCTTGAAGTGATTCTCCTTCCTGCCTTCCACGAACACGCTCTTGCCGCCGCAGACCTTGACGACTTCCGGATAAGTCAGCCAATAGGGCGCGGGGATGATGACCTCGTCCCCGTCCTCGACGAGGGCGAACATCGCGTTGAAAATGGAGTGCTTCGCGCCCGAGGAAACGACGATCTGGGACGGGTCGTATTCGAGCCCCTGTTCTTCCTTGAATTTGTCCGCGATCTTTTTGCGGAGCGCGGGAAGCCCCGAGGAAGGCGTATATTTGGTATAACCTTTATCGAGTGCGTCTTTGGCGGCGTCGATGATGTGCTGCGGCGTGTTGAAATCGGGTTCACCCGCGCCGAAACCGATGACGGATTTCCCTTCCGCCTTCATAGCCTTGGCTTTTGCCGTAATAGCAAGGGTGAGGGAGGGAGAAATGGAAGAGATCCTCTTTGTCGTTCTCATAAAATTTATACCTCGTAAAATTTTTTTTTAATTTCGGAAACGCCTGCAAAGGCATATCACTCCGCTTCGGAAGCGAGAAGTTTTTCCCTCTCGGCAATGGCGAGGCTTTCGAGCATCCCGCCGATGTCGCCGAGCATGAAAGAATCGAGGGAATAGAGGGTGACGCCGATGCGGTGGTCGGTGACGCGGTTCTGCGGAAAGTTGTAGGTGCGTATGCGCTCGCTCCTGTCCCCCGTGCCGACCTGGCTCTTGCGGTTTTCCGCATAGTCGCTCTGATATTTCGAATTATAATGATCGTAAAGGCGGCTCTTCAATACCTTCATCGCCTTTTCGCGGTTTTTGATCTGCGAGCGCTCGTCCTGGCAGGTCACGACGATGCCCGTGGGCAGATGGGTGATGCGGATGCAGCTCTCCGTCTTGTTGATGTGCTGGCCGCCCGCGCCGCCCGAACGGTAGGTGTCTATTTTCAGATCCTTTTCGTTGATCTCCACTTCCACGTCCTCGGGTTCGGGCAAAACCGCCACGGTGACGGTGGAAGTATGCACCCTGCCCTGCGATTCCGTTTCGGGCACGCGCTGCACGCGGTGCACGCCGCTCTCGTATTTGAGCTTGCTGTACACCCCCTTGCCCGACACGGTGAACACGACTTCCTTCATGCCGCCCAGTTCCGTTTCGCTCAAATCGACGATCTCCGTTTTCCAGCGCATGGAATCGGCATAACGGCAGTACATGTTGTAAAGATCGGCCGCGAACAGGCTCGCTTCGTCGCCGCCCGCGCCGCCGCGTATCTCCATGACGACGCTCCTGTCGTCGTTTTTGTCTTTGGGAAGCAGAAGAATGCGCAGCTCGTCGTGTATTCGAGAAAGCTTTTCCTTCAGGGCGTACCCCTCTTCGGTGAGCATCTCCCTCATTTCGGCATCGCTTTCCGATTCGGCGGCGGCAAAGTCGTCGTTCATTTCCTTTTCCGTCTTTTTGTATTCGAGGTACTTTTCGGCGGCTTCGGAAATTTCGGCGTGCTCTTTGGCGCACTGCGTCCACTTTTCGGGCTGCGCGATGACGGCTGGATCCGCCATCTCCGCGGACAATTTATTGTATTTGTCTAAAATGTCGTCTAATTTTTTTAACATATATACTTTTTTCACAAAATTCGCAGGCGTCAGCTCGCCGAGGTTTTCGTGAGCCAAACAGCACAAATCATTTTTCGTGAATAATTAAAGTACCGCCCTTATATACCGCTCAATCCCTTCGAGGTCGCGCGTGATCATTGCGTAATCGAATTTTTTAAACAGTTTGACGATCTCCTGCGCCTGGCCCTGCCCGCATTCCATCAGAAGCGTGCCGCCCTTTTTGAGCTTTTTGGGCGCGTCTTTGGCGAGGCGGCGGTAAAAATCCAGCCCGTCCTCACCTCCGTCCAAAGCGGACATCGGTTCGTAATCGCGCACTTCGCTCTGCAAAGACGAAAGATCGCCCCGCTTTATATACGGCGGGTTGCACACGATCACGTCGAATTTGCCCCTGATGCCGGAAAGCAGGTCGCTTTCGACGAGCGCGACCTCCGCGCCGTTCGCCTTTACGTTCTCGGCCGCAAGCGCGAGCGCGTCCGAGCTGATGTCGGAAGCGGTCACTTTGACGCTCTTGCCCTGCTTTTTCGTTTCGTTCGCGACGGCGACGGCGATACAGCCGCTGCCCGTACACAGGTCGAGCACGCTGTTTCCGTCCTCCGCGGTCTTGATCGCAAGTTCTGCGAGCATTTCCGTTTCGGGGCGGGGAATGAGCGCGCGCGCATCCGTTTTGATCTCATATCCGTAAAAACTCGCGCTGCCGAGCACATACCAAAGGGGTTTGCCCGCCATGCGCTCGCCCGCGAGCGCGTCCAGCTCTTTTACCTCGCTCGGCACGAGCATCTTGTCCGACTCCGCAAGCCCGCTCCTCGCAACGCCCGTTTTCATCGCCACGAGCCACTCGGCGTCGCTCTCGTCGATCCCCTTTTCCGCGAACAAAGTTTTCAGCTCTTCCGTATACTTTTGCACCGATTTGGAAACGATGAAGTCGGTTTCGGGAACGGAGGGGTCGGCGTCCATCTCGTATACCTTTTTGAACGCCGCGATGGCGACTTCGAGCATATCCTCGGACGGTTCGCGCGTCGTCAGCTTCTGAAGCGCGAAGCCGGGCGCTTTGACCGGCAGAAGTATTTTGCTCTGCGATTTTGCCAAAAGTTTCAACACCTCGTAAGAAATGCCTGCAACGATGGGCAAAAAGAGGATTTTTATGGCAAATTCGATGAGGAAATTGACAACCGTGCCGTAATCGAAAATATCGAGATAAGCGTCGCACACCCAGTTGACGACGGAAAAAACGACGATGCTGATCGCCATGACGAGGAACAGAAAAGTCGTGCCGCAGCGGTCGTGGATGCGCGAACAGGTCTTCGCGTTTTCGGGCGTGAGTTCCATGCCCTTTTCAAAACAGGTGATCGTTTTATGCTCCGCGCCGTGGTACATGAACACGCGGCGGATATCCTTCATCGCGGTGATCGCGACGATGTAAAGGATAAAAATGACGAGACGGAACAGCCCCTGCAAAAGGTTATAACCGATGCTCCTCGGCGCCAGCCAACCGCCCGTCCGCACGAGCAGATTCACCAAAACCATCGGCAATACGATGAACAGCCCCACCGCCAGAACGACCCCGAGGATCGTCGCGATGAAAGAAATTGCGGACATGAGGTTGATATGCAGTTTTTCCTCGCACCACTTTTCGAATTTGGAAGGCTTTCCCTCGTCGCCGTACACTTCGGCGCTGCGCATCAGAATCTTCGAACCCGTCACGAGGGAGGAAACGAAGTTGACCACCCCGCGCACGAGCGGGATCTTCGCCACGCGCTTCATGCCTTTGGAGGCGTTCAGCCTGCGGCTTTCGACCTGAATGTTCCCCTCGGGGTCTCTCACGGCGGTGGCATACGCCGTTTTACCGCGCATCATGACCCCTTCGAGCACCGCCTGCCCTCCGATATAGGTGCGGCTTTCCTTTTTTTCTTTCTTTTTACTCATGCAATGCTCCCGACGGCCGCGACTTTGCCGAATGGCCCGAAAAAAAGAAAATCAGCCCCAAGCAAGCACTTAGAGCTGAAAACACAAAACTAAATTCCGTATCTTTTTTTGAACTTATCGACTCTGCCGCCTGTGTCAACGAGTTTCTGCCTGCCGGTGAAAAAGGGATGGCATTTGCTGCAAATATCCACTTTGAGGGTATCGCCTTTTTTCGTGGTGCCCGTTTTAAACGTAGCGCCGCACGCGCAGGTCACGGTGACCTCGTGATAATCGGGATGTATATCGGGTTTCATTCTTTCACCTCTCTATGCGTACTTTCTTTAAGATGCTGATTTATTATATATCATTTTCCCCGTCAAGTCAAACGATATTTGCCCGCAAAGCGAAATTTTTTCGCGCAGTTGGACAAACTATGAAAAAAGTGCGGAAAAATTGCCTTGTGATCCCCGTTTTTTGCCGCGGCGAAAGGCCCCGATCGGTTTTTGTGCGTTTTTTGCTTGCTAATTTTGCGGGATTGCTATATAATTGACCTTGAACAATTCTTTTCGAGAGGATGCCATGAAAGTTTGGAAGCTCCTTTCCCCCAAAGTCATCGCCGAGGAGGAAAGGCCCGACAACATAGCCTCGCCGACGCAGGCAAAGGTAAAGATCACCAAAGTTCTGCTCGCATATCCCGAGATCCGCGCCTATACCGGCGCGGCGGGCATACGCTATCCGCGCGTGCCGGGGATGTACGCCGTAGGCATCGTCGCCGAAACCGGGGGAGGATGCGTGACCGTGGAAAAAAATACGCGCGTATTCCTCAACGGCATAGCGCCCTGCGGAGAATGCGCGGAATGCCGCAAAGGCAACGGCGCGGAATGTCTTTCGCCCAAAGTCGCGGGCATAGACAGGGACGGGTTTCTCCGCGATTTCATCGTGACGGAAGAATCGGCGCTCACCCCCCTGCCCCCTTCGGTGAAAGACGACGCCGCCCTGTACGCGGGCATCCTTTCCCTTTGCGAAAACATTTCGGATAAACTCGACGTACCCAAAGGCACGCATGTCGCCGTGATCGGCGCGGGGGAGACGGGCAACATCCTTTCGCAGCTGCTCATCTACCGCCAGGCCGTGCCCATCCTCATCGATACGGACGAAGATCGGCTCGCCAAAGCCGCCGCGGGAGGCGTGTATTACACGCTGAAAGCGGACGAAAACCTTATTTCCGGGCTTTCGGAGATCACGGGCGGCAGAATGGCTGAAGGCTGCGTTTATACGTCGTTCAACGACATTTCCCCCGACCTTTCGTTTGATATTACCGCCCCGCGCGGCAAAGTCATCTTTGCCGGCATGGAATTCCCGGAGATCAGCGTACATCTCAAAAAGGCTCTGAGCAAAAAGCTGACCGTAACGGGAGTCACCAACGATTACGAACAGAGCGCGGCGGCGATCAACCTGCTCGTGAACAAGGCAGTCGATTTTTCGGCGCTTACGGGCGAAGAAAAGAGCGCGGCGGACATTCAGGCAATGTTTGCCGCAAAAGCGGAGCTATTGGAAAAGGACAAACGGGTCTCCCCCTCCATACTGAATATGATGTGACCCCTCCCAAAGCGCCGTGCAGTATTCAGCGGCGCTTTTTGACTTGATCCGGGATATTATATGCGAAAAATTTTTAAGCTCTTGACAAGCAAATTCTTTCTCGTCGCGATCCTGCTCCTTTTGGAGCTGGCGATCGTCCCCGCCACGCTGATCTGGCTTTCCATGCAGTTCCCTACGGTGGGGACGTATGTAAGCGCCGCGTTTCTGATCATCGACATCGTGCTCGTGCTTTACGTTATCAATTCGGAAATGAACGCGGAATACAAGATCGCCTGGATCGTGCCCATTCTGCTCATACCTCCGATCGGCGCGTGTCTTTACCTGATATTCCGCAGGAAGAAAAACCCGCGGCGCAAACTGAAAAAACACCTGATGCACGACCTGCCCGAAATCGTGAAGATGTACGAACGGCAAACGGACGCGGACGTTAAATTTTTGCAGATCGGCGCGTTTGCGCAGCAATGCGCGGAACTCGTGCGCAAAGAAAGCGCCATGCCCGCAACCGATTGTTACGAATACAAGTACTTCTCTTCGGGCGAAGAATACGGCGCGCAGTTGGAAAAAGAACTCGCCGCGGCGAAAAAATATATCTTCCTCGAATATTTTATCATTTCGGAAGGAAAGTTTTGGGACAGGGTACACAAAATACTCCTTGAAAAGGTCGCGGAAGGCGTGGACGTGCGCATCATATACGACGACATAGGCTCGCTTTTGGGCATTCCCCACAATTTCGCCGCGCGCATGGAAAAAGAAGGCATCCGCTGCCTCTGTTTCAACCGTTTCCGCCCCGTTCTGGACGTCGCACAGAACAACCGCACCCACCGCAAGATCGCCGTGATCGACGGCGTGACGGCGTTTACCGGCGGCATCAACATTGCGGACGAATATACCAACGAAATCGAACTGCACGGGCATTGGAAGGACACGGGCGTCATGGTACGCGGGCGCGCCGCGCAGAATTTCACAGCCATGTTCCTGCAGCTTTGGGAACTGAAAAACGCGGACGACAACCGCACGGAAAAGGGATACGACAAATTCCTCTCCCCCTGCGACGAAGGAAAATACGCCTGTCTGCCCTTTGCGGATTCCCCTTTCCAGGGCGGTAAAAACATCTGCGAAGCGCTGTACCTGAAAGTCATCTACAACGCGAAAAAGTACGTGTACATCAACACCCCCTACCTCATCCTCGACGACGAGATGAAGCGGGCGCTGATCACCGCGGCGCGTTCGGGCGTGGACGTGCGCATCACGATCCCTCGCATACCCGACAAAAAATACGTCTATGCCGTGACCAAGGCGTTTTACACGCAGCTCGTCAAAGAGGGCATCCGCATTTACCGTTACACGCCCGGGTTCATCCACGCAAAGAGCATCGTCAGCGACGGGAACGTGTGCATCATCGGCTCTTCCAACATGGATTTCCGCAGTTTTTACCTGCATTGCGAATGCAACATCATGTTTTTCGACGAAGAAGTTGCGGACGATCTTTACGAAGATTATCTGCACGTATGCGCCGAAAGCGAGCTGATGACCGAATCGGGCACCAAAGACACGCTTTTCAGAAAAATTTACCGCTCCGTATTGCGGTTTTTCGCCCCCCTTATGTAAGGGCAATGTTTAAATACTGACGACAGAGAGAACAAACACATGATCAGACTTGCCGCAAGCGACCTCGACGGGACGTTGCTCGATTCCTCGGGCAATCTCCCCGACGGAATATTCCCCCTCATCGAAGAATTATACAAACACGGCATTTATTTCTGCGCGGCGAGCGGAAGACAGCTCGTTTCTTTGGAAAAAATGTTCGCGCCCGTGCGCGACAAGATCATTTTCATCGCGGAAAACGGCGCAATCTGCGCATACCGCGGCGAGATCTTTTTCTGCAAACTTCTGAGCGCGGAAAAACCCCGCCTCGCCCTCGGCGAGATCTGCAAGATCCGCGGCGGCGACGTATATCCCCTCCTTTGCACGCCCGACTGCGCTTATTACGAGGACGACGTTCAGCCCTTCGTTTCCTATGTGGAAGCGTCTTACCTCAATACGGCGCACAGGCGGTTTTCGGACGTTTTGAAAAAGACGGGCGTCTGTAAGATCGCACTTTTCGATGGGAAAGGGCCCGAAAACAACACGATGAAGATCCTGCCCGAAAAGCTGGAAGGGATGCGCGTCATTCAATCGGGCGCGACGTGGCTGGATATTTCCGCCGAAGGGGTGAACAAGGGCGTGGCGCTCGGGTTCGTGCAGAAAAAATTCGGGTTTCTCCGATCGGAATGCGCGGCGTTCGGCGACCACATGAACGACTACGAAATGCTGCTCGCCTGCGAACACGCGTACGTGACCGAAAACGCCTTCGAAGGGCTGAAGTCGCTCATCGGCAAAACCATACCATCCAACGACGAAGGCGGCGTGCTGCACGCGCTGAAAAACATCCTTTCGTGCGCGTTTTCTAAGAAAAAAAAGTAAAACGGATATATCAAAAACAAAAGCGCCCCTCGGCGCACGGTATCCCGTGCGCCGAGGGGCGCTTCCTGTATACGACCGAGCGTCCGCCGCTTACCCGTCCGTCCGCCAGATATGCTCCACGCCTTCTTTGCCCGCAAGCGAAAGCAGTTCGCCGTTTTCGCCGAAAGCAAACAGCAGCGGCACGCGATATGAATCGTCAATCATCAACCCTGTTTCCCGATAACAGATATCCACCCGCAGATAAATGATACCGTCGTAAACGAGCGCCGCGTCGGGAACGATATCCGTCACGCACGTTGAACCGAACCCGAAAACCGATTCAAATCCGGAAAGATCTTTCAGGCGGGCGCTGTTGCCGATGCAATACTCTTCGTCGTAAAACGCATACGCTTCGCCCGCCGTTCCGACGAGGCTGACGGCATGCTCCGCCCGCGCGTCCGCCCAAACCCCGTCCGCCAGGCGCCTGTAACGGGTGCGCTCCGCCGCTTCCGCTTCGTTCAACTGCTCGCCTGAAACGATGTCCTGCGCACAATATTTGCCTGCCGCCCTGCTTTCCGCGATCCCGTTGCATACGGAATCGGGCACTTCTCGGAAGAGGGACGGGTACTGCACGACGACGCCTTCGGCGCGCAAAAAGCCGAAACGGCTCCCTTCATCATCCGAAAACCACAGAAAGCCCTCTCCCGCGAAGTACAGGTCGTCAAATTCCGCACGGTATGCCGTCTCGCCCGTCGCCGCGTCTATCAGCAGAGCGAATCCGCCCAGCCTCACGAACACTTTCCCGCCCCCGACGGATGCGATCCTGCCGGAAACGGACTGTTCGAAAGATTCTGTGTAGACGATTTCCGTCTTTTCCGAAAACAGCCTCGTAGAACAGAGAAAGCAGGCGCTCCCGCCGTTATACAGGGGCAATTTCACGAGAAAATAAACGTTTTCCCCGTCGGCGATACTGTCCAGGCAGACGGCGTCGCCGTCCGACACGACCCCGCCTTCGCTCCGATACGCTTGGGCAAAACTCTGCCCGAAGGAATACTTGTAATTTTCCCCTTCTATGCGATCGCCGTACAGCAGGTAATAATTCTCGGCGCCCTTATCCCTGCCGCCGAGCAATTCGCCGAAACGTTCCATTTCCCTCTCGAAGCGCTCCTCGCTCTTTTGACAGGCCCGCACCAACAGGAGCGGCGACAGCAAGAATGCCGCCGCCGACAGCGCTACAAGCACGGCGACGATTTTTTTCAACGACCTTCCAAACTTTTTCCACAGCGGCCTCCTTTGCGCCGAAACGTTTTTATTCTCCCGAAACAATCGTAACATAACCGCAGACCGTTGTCAATACTTTTTCTTTTTTATACAGAAAACTGCCGAAGGCGTCTTACGATGCCTTCGGCAGTATGCTGCTTTATTTACTTCGCAACCGTTTCGTCTTCAAGCTCTTCCGCCTCGACGAGCGGGTCGCTTTCGCGATGTCCCGCAACCAGCTGCGGGCTCATGTTCTTGTAATCGCGCACGCCCGTACCTGCGGGAATGAGTTTGCCGATGATGACGTTTTCCTTCAAGCCGATGAGCGGGTCGACCTTGTTTTTGATCGCCGCCTCGGTGAGCACCCTCGCCGTTTCCTGGAAAGACGCGGCGGAAAGGAAGGAATCGGTAGACAGCGCGGCTTTCGTGATACCCAAAAGCACGCGTTTTGCCGTAGCGGGCCTGCCGCCCTTTTCGAGCGCTTTGAGGTTTTCGTCCTCGAAGGTGAACATATCGACGAGTTCTCCGGGGAGCATATCCGTATCGCCGCAGTTTTCGATGCGGACTTTGCGCATCATCTGGCGCACGATGATCTCGACGTGTTTGTCGTTGATGTCGACGCCCTGCGAACGGTAAACGGACTGCACTTCATGCAGGATATAGTCCTGCACGCCCTTGACGCCCTGTATGCGCAGGATGTCCTGCGGGTTGACCGAACCGCCGTTGAGCTGGTGCCCGGGTTCGACCTTGTCGCCCGTTTTGACTTTGAGTTCGGCGTTAAACGGAAGCACGTACTCTTTCTTTTCCGTACCCGCAAACTCGTCGCGGATGACCACATGCTTCTGGTTGTCCTGCTCGGAAACGTATACGATGCCGCCCACTTCGGTAAGGGTCGCGACGCCCTTCGGCTTCCTTGCCTCGAAAAGTTCTTCGACGCGCGGGAGACCTTGCGTGATGTCGCCCGTGGCGGCAATACCGCCCGTATGGAAAGTACGCATCGTGAGCTGTGTGCCCGGTTCGCCGATGGACTGCGCCGCGATGACGCCGACCGCTTCGCCGACCTGGATCGGCCTGTCCGTCGCCATGTTCTTGCCGTAGCACTTCGCGCAGACGCCGTGACGGGAATTGCAGGTGAACACGCTGCGGATCGAGACCTCTGTGATGCCCGCTTTGACGATCGCCTTCGCGGTGTCGTCGGTGATCATCTCGTTGGTCGCGACGATGATTTCGCCCGTTTTCGGATCGATGACATCCTCGGAAGCAAACCTGCCCGCGAGCCTGTCTTCCAGGCCCTCGATGACGTCGCCGTTCGCGCCCGTGATCGCGGAGATCTTCATGCCGCGCGGTTTTCTTCCCGCACAGCAGTCGTCCTCGCGGACGATGACGTCCTGCGAAACGTCGACGAGACGGCGGGTAAGGTAACCCGAGTCAGCCGTTTTGAGCGCGGTGTCCGCCAAACCTTTGCGGCCGCCGTGCGAAGAGATGAAGTATTCGAGAACGGTCAGCCCCTCGCGGAAGCAGGATTTGACCGGGATCTCGATCATTTTGCCCTGCGGGTTGACCATGAGGCCGCGCATGCCCGCAAGCTGTTTGATCTGGTCGATAGAGCCGCGCGCGCCCGAGTTCGCCATCATCCAGATCGGATTGAACTTGTCGAGGCCCTTTTTCAGCTCGTTCGTGACCGCGTCGGTCGTGTCTTTCCACACGTTGACGACCGCATTGTAGCGTTCTTCGTCTTTCAGAAGGCCGCGCGCGAATTTCTTCTCGATCGTTTCGACCTTGTGTTCGGCCTCGGCGATGAGAGGTTTTTTCGCGTCGGGGATGTGCATGTCGAATACGGAAGTCGTGATCGCGCCGATCGTGGAATATTTGTATCCGAGCGCCTTGATCTTGTCGAGCACGTCCGCCGCCTTGGGCGCGCCGCCCGTTTTGAAGCAGCGGTCGACGATCTTGGAGATCATCTTTTTACCGACGGGTTCGTCCTCCTGCTCCTGGCGGACGGTCTTGCCGTCAACTTCGGTTTCGTACCTGTCTTTGAGTACGGTAAGGTCGCACTTGTTGCTCCCGCCGATCTCGTATTTGAGGTAATCCGCCTTCTTGTTCCTCGTTACAAAGCCGAGATCCTGCGGGATCGCCTCGTTGTAAATGATGCGCCCGACCGTCGTTTTCACGCGGCCCGTCACTTCCGTTTCGGGCTCGCCGTTTTCGTCGAAGAACTTGCCCTCGGGGAGTTTGACCGTGCGCTTGACGTAAATTTCGTCCTGCAGGGTGATCGCCTTGGTCTGGTATGCCATGATCGCCTCGTCCTCCGAGGTATACAGCGGCGCGCGGTACTGCTCCGCGCCTTCCGTGCCTTCGGGAACTTCGTCATGGTTTTCGTTGTACCATTTGTCCTCGTAACGGCGGATGATGGTCAGATAATAAGCGCCGAGGACCATGTCCTGCGTGGGCGTCATGACCGGTTTGCCGTCCGAAAGTTTGAGGATGTTGTTCGCGGAAAGCATGAGGAAACGCGCTTCCGCCTGCGCCTCGATGGAAAGGGGCACATGGACTGCCATCTGGTCGCCGTCGAAGTCGGCGTTGAACGCGCCGCAGACGAGCGGATGGATCTTGATGGCGCGGCCCTCGATGAGCACCGGCTCGAACGCCTGAATGGACAGGCGGTGCAGCGTCGGCGCGCGGTTCAAAAGCACGGGGTGCTCTTTAATGACCCCTTCCAGCACGTCCCAGACGGCGGGTTTCGCCTTTTCGACGGCGCGCTTCGCGCTCTTTATGTTGTGGCACTGGCCGCTTTCGACCAGCTTTTTCATGATGAAAGGTTTGAACAGCTCGATCGCCATTTCTTTGGGCAGACCGCACTGATAAATTTTGAGTTCGGGCCCTACGACGATGACCGAACGGCCGGAATAGTCGACGCGCTTGCCGAGCAGGTTTTGGCGGAAACGCCCCTGCTTGCCGCGCAGAAGCCCCGACAGCGATTTGAGTTCGCGGTTGGAAGGCCCGGTGATCGCCTTGCCCTTCCTGCCGTTGTCGATGAGCGCGTCCACCGCTTCCTGCAACATGCGCTTTTCGTTTTTGACGATCATGTCGGGAGCGCCCAGTTCCATGAGCCTTTTGAGCCTGTTGTTGCGGTTGATGACGCGGCGGTACAGGTCGTTGAGGTCGCTCGTCGCGAACCTGCCGCCGTCCAGCTGCACCATCGGCCTGAGATCGGGCGGAATGACGGGCAGAACGGTCAAAATCATCCATTCGGGGCGGTTGCCGCTCTTACGGAACGCCTCGATGATCTCGATGCGCTTGACCGCTTTGAGCCTCTTCGCGCCGCTCTGATTGTTTTCGATGATCTCGCGTGCTTCCTTGCTCTCTTTGTCGAGGTCTACCGCCTGCAAAAGTTCGCGGATCGCCTCGGCGCCCATGCCGACTTTGAGCCCGGTGACGCTCTCGTCGCCGTACTGCTCTTCGATCTCGCGCAGTTCCTTATCGTTGATGACCTGTTTATAGGTGAGCGTAGGGATCTTGCCGGGGTCGAGAACGACGTACGCGGCGAAATAGATCACCTGGTCGAGCTGTTTGGGCCCCATATCGAGCAGAAGCCCGATGCGGGAAGGCACGCCGCGCGAATACCATACGTGCGAAACGGGCGCGGCGAGCTCGATGTGCCCCATGCGCTCGCGGCGCACTTTTGCGCGCGTGACTTCAACGCCGCACTTTTCGCAGACGATGCCCTTATAGCGGATGCGCTTGTATTTGCCGCAGTGGCATTCCCAGTCCTTGGTCGGCCCGAAGATCTTTTCGCAGAACAGGCCGTCCCTTTCGGGTTTTTGCGTGCGGTAGTTGATCGTTTCGGGCTTGGTGACTTCGCCGTAAGACCACTCTCTTATCTTTTCGGGAGACGCAACTCCGATCTGTATTGAGTCAAAATCGTTTAATTCGAACATAGTAATCCTCCCGTCGGTTATTCTTCGTCGTGATCCGCCTGATCGTCCGCATCGTCCTCGTCGTCCCAATCGTCGAGGTCGTCCTCCTCAAAGAGGTCGGATGAAGTAAAGTCTTCGTCCTCCGCGTCCTCTTCGTCCTCTTCGAAGATGGAATCGACGTCGTCGCCGTCCTCTTCGTCCTCGTCTTCGTCGTCGAAGTTGAAGTCGATCTCTTCGGTATCCTCGTCGCGGCGGTCGACCTCTTCCTCGTCCATTTCCGCGTCGGAGAAGTCTTTGAGCTGGATCTCGTCTTTCGTTTCGGTGAGTACCTTGACGTCGAGCGCGAGCGACTGCAATTCTTTGAACAGCACCTTGAACGCTTCGGGGATGCCCGGCTCGGAGATGTTGTTGCCCTTGACGATGCTCTCATACGTCTTGACGCGGCCGACGATGTCGTCCGACTTGACGGTGAGGATCTCCTGCAGGATGTGCGCCGCGCCGTACGCTTCGAGCGCCCAGACTTCCATTTCGCCGAAGCGCTGGCCGCCGAACTGCGCTTTGCCGCCGAGCGGCTGCTGCGTAACGAGCGAGTAAGGCCCGATGGAACGCGCGTGTATTTTGTCGTCCACGAGGTGGATGAGTTTGATCATGTACATCTGCCCGACGGTGACGCGGTTTTCGAACGGTTCGCCCGTGCGTCCGTCGTAAAGCTGGATCTTGCCGTCCACTTCACCCTGCGGGTTGACGATGTTGTTTTCCCTGAACAGTTCTTTGATGTCTTTTTCGGTCGCGCCGTCGAACACGGGGGTCGCGATCTTCCAGCCGAGCTGTTTGCAGACGTGTCCGAGGTGCACTTCCAGCACCTGACCGATGTTCATTCGGGAAGGAACGCCCAAGGGGTTCAGAACGATCTGCATCGGCGTGCCGTCCGCCATGAAAGGCATGTCACTTTCGGGCAGGATGCGCGAAATGACGCCCTTGTTCCCGTGGCGGCCCGCCATCTTGTCGCCGACGGAAATTTTACGCTTCTGCGCGATGTATACGCGCACCAGCTTGTTCACGCCGGGGGAAAGTTCGTCTTTGTTTTCTCTCGTGAATATTTTTACGTCTACGACGATACCGCCCTCTCCGTGCGGAACGCGCAGGGAGGTGTCGCGCACTTCCCTCGCCTTTTCGCCGAAGATCGCGCGCAAAAGCCTCTCTTCGGGGGTGAGTTCGGTCTCGCCCTTCGGGGTGACTTTGCCGACGAGGATATCGCCCGCGCTCACTTCCGCGCCGATACGGATGATGCCGTCCTCGTCGAGGTCTTTCAGCGCGTCGTCGCCGACGTTCGGGATGTCGCGCGTGATCTCTTCTTCGCCGAGTTTGGTGTCGCGCGCTTCCGTTTCGTGCTCTTCGATATGAATGGAAGTGAACACGTCCTCGCGCACGAGTTTTTCGGAGATGAGGATAGCGTCTTCGTAGTTGTAGCCTTCCCACTCCATGAAGCCGATGAGGATGTTTTTGCCGAGCGCGAGTTCGCCGTTGTTGGTGGAAGGCCCGTCGGCGATGATCTCGCCCGCCTCCACCCTGTCGCCGGTATTGATGATCGGGCGCTGGTTAAGGCAGGTGCCCTGGTTGGAACGCTCGAATTTTTTAAGCCTGTATTCGTCTACGATGCCGTTGTCCTGGCGGATACGGATGAGGTCGGACGCGACGCCGATCGCCGTGCCCGCGTTTTTCGCCTTGACGATGACGCCCGAGTCGCGCGCGATGGCGGCCTCGATGCCCGTCGCCACAATGGCGCTCTCCGTTTTCAGAAGAGGCACCGCCTGGCGCTGCATGTTCGAGCCCATGAGAGCGCGGTTGGTATCGTCGTTTTCGAGGAACGGAATGAGCGCGGTCGCAACGGAAACGAGCTGCTTGGGGGATACGTCCATGTAGTCGATGCGCTCCTGCGGCAGCTGCGTGATGTCCGCGCGGCGGCGGCAGGAAACGCGTTCGTTCACGAACGTGCCGTCATCGTTGAGCGGTTCGTTCGCCTGCGCGACGACGTATTTGTCCTCTTCGTCCGCGGTGAGATAATCGACGTCGTTCGTGACGCGCACGAGCACGCACTTGCCGCTCTCGTCATATTCCTTCTGCACCCTGCGGTAAGGGCTCATGATAAAGCCGTACTCGTTGACCTTCGCAAAAGTGGCGAGCGAAGAGATGAGGCCGATGTTCTGACCTTCGGGCGTTTCGATCGGGCACATACGGCCGTAATGGCTGTGGTGCACGTCGCGCACGTCGAAGGTGGCACGGTCGCGGTTGAGGCCTCCCGGGCCGAGCGCGGACAGCTTGCGCTTGTGCGTGAGCTCCGCGATCGGGTTGGTCTGGTCCATGAACTGCGACAGCTGGGAAGACCCGAAAAATTCGCGGATGACCGCCGAAACGGGGCGCACGTTGATCAGCCCCGAAGGGGTGACTTCGTTGGGATCCTGCGTCGCCATGCGCTCTTTGATGAGCCTTTCGAGGCGCGCGATGCCCACGCGCAGCTGGTTCTGCAAAAGCTCGCCCACGCTGCGCACGCGGCGGTTGCCGAGGTGGTCGATGTTGTCGATCGTGCCGATGCCGTAACGGAGGTCGAGGTTGGTCGAAACGGCGGCGATAACGTCGTCAACCGTGATATGCCTGTGATTGAGTTTATCGACGAGCGGGCGGATGGCCTTTTTCTCTTCGGGAGAGATATACACCTCTTCCCTCGCGAGGATCTCGTGGAACTTTTTGCACGCTTCGCAGAATTTGACGCGGTTTTCTTTGCGCTTTTCGCGGTTTTTGCGCTCTTCCTGCTTCTCGTCGTCCGTCTTTTTGGTCTCCGCGGTAAAGTACACGGCGTTGATGCGGTCGCAGAACTCCTCCGCCACCGTCTCCGCGTCCGCATTCTTCATCGCTTCCGCGATCTCCTGCGAAAATTTGTAGTTCGGATAATAAATGGTGGGCAAAAGGCCGAAGCTCTTCGGGTTCTTCGAAGAGACCGAAGAAAAGTTCACCGTGTTGTTGCCGATGACTTTATGGCGCATTTCGCCCGCGCGCTCGTCGGAAACGAGCACGTACACTTCGTTGACGCCCGCGTCCTGGATTTCGAAAGCCTTGGCTTCGGAGATCTTTTCCCCTTTGGAGACGATCAGCTCGCCCGTTTCGGGGTTGAAAATATCGTCCGCGGAAATACAGCCGGGCAGGCGGTACGCCACGTTGAGTTTTTTGTTGAATTTATACCTGCCGACCTTGACCACGTCGTAACGGCGGGGATCGAAAAAGAGATTGTGCAGATGCTGGCGTACCGAATCGTCCGTCGGCACTTCGCCGGGGCGCAGCCTTCTGTAAAGCTCGATAAGGCCGTCCTGCTCGCTCTTGGCGGTATCCTTTTCGATGGTGGCGGCGATCATCTTGTCGTCGCCGAAAATATCGGTGATCGCCACGTCCGAACCGAAGCCGAGGGCGCGCAAAAGGACGGTCGCGCAGATCTTCCTCTTTCTGTCGACGTGCACCCACATGACGCCCTGCGAATCCTGCTCGAATTCGAGCCATGCGCCGCGGTTGGGAATGACCGTTGTTTTGAACATTTCCCTGCCCGACTTGTCCTTTTCCGACTCGTTGTACGCGCCGGGCGAACGGACGAGCTGCGAAACGATGACGCGCTCCGCGCCGTTGATGATAAAGGAGCCGTTGTCGGTCATGAGCGGGAAATCGCCCATAAACACTTCCTGATCGATGACCTCGTCTTTGACTTTATTGACAAGGCGCACTTTTACCCGAAGAGGGAGCGCATACGTTGCGTCGCGGTTCCTGCATTCCTTCTCGTCATATTTCGGCTTCGTGCCGAATTCATGGCTGAGAAAGTACAGCTCGAAGTGATCGGAATAGTCGGTGATCGGAGAAAAATCCTCGAATACTTCGCCGATACCCTCTTCGATGAACGTCTTATACGAGTTCTTCTGGATCTCGACGAGATCGGGGATCTCGATCGCCTCGTTGATTCTTCCGAACTTCCTTCTCTCTGTCTTGCCGAACTTTTGAATAGGTAAATTCATTCACTTGCTCCTTTTGAAATTCGTTCCGTGGGTTGCCTGCGTACGCGCGCCGCGCAAAAAATTTTGCGAACTTGCGCTCCGCCTCTTTACATATCCGAAAATTTGCTGTATAATATTTCAAAACGGTCGGGCCGCCGCAGACTTCTATATACAATATTATATAAAAGTCGGTCGGAAAAGCGCCTTACGGGCGTTTTTACTGCCCGCTCCGAACCGGAAAAGGGGTAAAAAGCACATTATATTCCATAATGATACAGTTTAGTATTATATAAAATTTCAAAAGAAAAGTCAACTGCTTTTTTTGTTGCTCGGAAATAATTTTTAATTTTTTCGGCAATTTTCGGCAGGAAGCGGCAAAAAAACAGGCATGAAACGCGCCGCGGCGGGTATGCCGCGGCATTTTTTCGTTATTTTTTCGGAGGGCGCAGCATGAGAATAGATAAGTTTTTGAAAGTATCCCGCATACTCAAACGCCGCACCGTCGCGGGGGATGCGTGCAAGGCGGGCAAAGTTTCGGTAAACGGGCGGGAAGTAAAGCCCGCTTATCAGTTAAAGGTCGGAGACGAGGTGGAACTCGCCTTCGCCGCGGGCAGCCTGAAATTCCGCGTGCTCGCGCTCAAAGAGACGGTCAAAAAGGAAGAGGCGGCTTCGCTGTATGAGATCGTTTCGGGCGGAGAACAATGAACATCGCGGCGGTCATCCCCGCGGCGGGCGTCGGCTCGCGCGCGGGCTTTGCCAAAAATAAAATACTGCAAAAGGCGGGCGGCGTTTCCGTCGTCGCGCGCACCGTTGCTGCCTTCGCGCAAAACGCGGGCATTTCGCGCATCGTCGTATGCGTGAACGAAGCGGACAGGGAAGACATCGCCCGCGAACTTTCGGGCTTTGACGCGGCGCACGCCGCGGGAGGCAAGCCTGTCGCGCTCGCCCCGGGCGGCGCCACGCGCACGGAATCGGTGAAGAATGCGCTCTGCCGCCTTGCCGCGCTCCCCTGCCCGCCCGACTATGTGCTGATACACGACGCGGCGCGCCCCTTCGTTTCGCAGAAGGTCATAGGCGACTGCATCGATACCGTGCGGCAGTTCGGCAGCGCCGTGTGCGCGCTCCCCTGTACGGATACCGCCGTGCTCGCGGAAAGCGGGTTCATCTCGGATACTGTGGAAAGGGACAAATTGTTTACCCTGCAAACGCCGCAGGGATTCGCCTTTGCGCCCCTATACGAGGCGTACGGAAAAATAACGGGAAGCGACGCGTTTACCGACGATTCGGGCGTATACAGGAAATACGTAGCGCCGCCCCGCCTGTTTATGGGGGAAAAGGCAAACGTAAAACTGACGTTCGCGGAGGATTTTCAAATGGAAACATACCGCACGGGCATCGGCACGGATACCCACGCGTTCGGCGCGGAAAAAGACCACATCGTACTCGGCGGCGTAAAAATACCGTCTGAGCGCGGGCTCATCGCCCACAGCGACGGCGACGTTTTGTGCCATGCTGTGATGGACGCGCTCCTCTCCGCAGCCGGGCTTTCCGACATCGGGCACTACTTCCCCGACACCGACGCGCAGTACAAGGGCGCGGACAGCCTTGCCCTGCTTGCGCGCGTGCATGCGCTCTTGCAGGAGCGCGGATTTTCCGTCGTGAACGTTTCGGCGGCGATCTCGGCGGAAAGGCCGAAATTAGCGCCGTTTATCGCGCAGATGAAGAAAAACATCGCGGACGTATTGCACATTTTTGAACAATGCGTCGGGATTTCCGCGGGCACGAACGAGGGGCTCGGCTATATCGGCCGCGGCGAAGGGATCACGGTGATTGCGACGGCGCTGATAAAGTCGGTCTGAACGGCGAGAGGAAATTATGCAAAACGATCGGTATTCCGACGAACTTTTGTGGCGTTGGCGATCTATGCCCGACGATGCAGACGTCGTGCGTGCCTTTTTCAGCGAGGACAGGTTGCGGCGCATCCTCGTCTACCGCCGAAAAGACGGCACTTATTCTTTCGCCGACCAAACGCTCGAATTCGACGAATACGAGCAGGAATTTTGGTGGCGGGGTACGGATAACGAATTGAGCTTTTATGACGGCGAGGAAAGCGTTCTTGCCGATATCGCGCTCCTGCTCGGCAACATGACGGAAATCGCGCAAACGAAATAGAAAGCAGAGGAGAATGAAATTGGCTAAATCCAAATCGGTATATGTCTGCTGCGAATGCGGAGCACAGACTGCGCAATGGCTGGGGCGCTGTCCCAACTGCGGCAAATTCGGCACGCTCGTCGAGGAAATAACCGAAAGCGCCGCGCCGCAAAAAGCAGTCAAAAGGGAGCGTTCGGTCTCCGCAAAGCGCCCCGTTCCCCTTTCGGAAGTCAAAGAAGAGCGGTATTCGCGCGTATCTTCGGGCATTGCGGAACTTGACACCGTGCTCGGCGGCGGCATCGTGCCCGGCTCGCTCGTACTCATCGGCGGCGATCCCGGCATCGGCAAAAGCACCCTTTTGACCGAAGTTTCCGCGCACCTTTCCGAAAAACACCGCGTTTTGTACGTCTCTGCCGAAGAGAGCTGTTCGCAGGTAAAAATGCGCTGTTCGCGTTTAAAACTCGACTCTTCCAACCTTCTTTTGCTCAACGAGACCTGTCTCGAAGACATCGAAGACGCCATCGAAGACGAAAAATTCGTCGTCATCGACTCCATCCAGGCGGTGTACACGAGCGAACTTTCCTCCGCGGCGGGTTCGGTCGGGCAGGTGCGCGAATGCGCGGGAAAACTGCAGCGCATCGCCAAGGGGCGCGGCATCACCTTTTTCATCGTCGGGCACGTCACCAAAGAGGGCGCGCTTGCGGGGCCGAAGGTGCTCGAACACATCATGGACACCGTGCTCTACTTCGAAGGCGAGCGGGAAGAGAACTTCAAAATACTGCGCGCCTATAAAAACCGATTCGGCTCGGTGCAGGAAGTGGGCGTGTTCGAAATGACGGGCGAAGGCATTTACGGCGTTTCCGACTATTCGGGCATATTCCTCTCCGAAAGCCGCGGAGAGGCGGCAGGCAGCTGCGTGACGCCTTCGGAAACGGGCAACCGCTGCATGATGGTGGAAATTCAGACGCTGCTCGCAAAGACGGCTTACGGCCTGCCCCGCAGGATGCCGCTGGGCATCGACTACAACAAAATGGTACTGCTCATCGCCGTGCTCGAAAAGCGGTGCGGGCTCCCCTTTTACAATCAGGACGTTTACCTCAACGCCATGGGCGGCATACGCCTTTCAGAACCCGCGGTAGACCTTGCCGTGTGCGCGGCGCTCGCGAGCGGATATAAAAACGAACCCATCGACAAAGACACCGCCGTATTCGGCGAAGTGGGTCTGACCGGAGAGGTGCGCGGCGTCACCTTTGCCGAAAAACGCGTCAACGAATGCGTCAAAATGGGTTTCAAACGGGTGATATTCCCCGCAAAGAACTTCAAGAGCGTGAAAAAATTCGAGGACAAGATACAGCTCGTCCCCGTGCAGTACGTCAATCAGATGATCAAAAAACTTTTCCCCGAACCGCAAACCAAATGAGTGCCGTAACTTAATACGGAAACGAGCGCGCCCCGCGGCATAATGCCGCGGGGCGCGCGTCTCTTTTTACATTTACAGTTTTTCCAAGACCCCGCCGATGTCTCCCGCGATGCAGGCGGAGCGCCCCTTGATCTCCTCGGGCGCGTACGCACCTTCAAGATTGACGCACGCATAGCGCGCGTTCTTGTTGCGGCAGGTCATCTGCCAGAACGGGTATTTGATGATGCCGGGCGTGTTCATGCCCACGCCGAGTTCCAAAAAGAGCACCTTCCTGCCCGCGTTTTCGGTAATGAACGCCCCGTAGCGCGCGCAGGCGGCATGCCAGCCCTCATCCTCGACGAAGGTATTGTCCGCGCGAAGGTTCACGGACATCGGCTTTCCGCAGACGGGGCAGCGGGGAATGAGTTCGGAAGGGATCTTCATATCTTTCTGCCGCGCCAGCATCTCGCGCACCTGTTTTTCGTTGTCGTACGTCTTTTTGTGGCAGGGAACGGAGCATTGGAACAGCCCGTAATCGCCCTGCGTATAAAACAGCCGCCCTTTCTCGAACCCCGCGGCCTGAAACCTATGGTCTACGTTGGTGGTCAGAACAAAATAATTTTTCCCCTGCACGAGCCGCAGGAGGGTTTCGTAAGGCCTGCCCGCGGGTTGGTCGTATCGGTTGATGTAAATATACCGCGACCAATACGCCCAAAACTCTTCCAATGAAGGGTACGGGTAAAACCCGCCCGAATACATATCGCGAAAGCCGTATTTTTCCGCGAAATCCGAAAAATACTTATCGAACCGCTCCCCTGTATAGGTGAACCCCGCCGACGAGGAAAGCCCCGCCCCCGCGCCGATGACGACCGCGTCCGCCTCCGCAAGCCATTCTTGTATCGTTTTTGTTTCCCGTTCCATAACGCACCAGTATTGTAACATTTTTTATTACAACAAGAGCATACCACTTCTTTACTGTAAAGTCAAGCATTACAACAAATATTTTTTGATTAGACGAAAGGAAGAGGGACGGCGTGCCGTCCCTCTTCCTTTATATATTTTCTTGCTTTTTACGCGCTCTTTTTGATGACTTCGGGCTTTGCCGTGCCGAGCACGCATTCGCGCGTGATGCGCACTTCGCTGATGCCGTCGCTCGACGGGATGTCGTACATCACGTCGGTCATCAGGTTTTCGATGATGGTGCGGAGCCCCCTCGCGCCCGTCTTCAAACGGATGGCGGTATTCGCGATCTCGCTGACGGCGCCGTCGTCGAAAGAAAGTTTGACCCCGTCCATGCCGATGAGTTTCTGATACTGCTTGATGATGGCGTTTTTCGGCTCGGTGAGGATCTTCACGAGCGCCGCTTCGTCCAAAGGCTTCAGACTGACCACGATGGGAACGCGCCCGACGAACTCGGGGATCAGCCCGAACTTTGTGAGATCCTGCGGCTTTACGTCGTCCAAAGCCTCGTAGTCCATATCGTCGCCGGGGTTTCTGATCTTCCCGCCGAAGCCGAGAGACGTGTCGTCCTTGCGCTTTGCCACGATCTTATCAAGCCCCACGAACGCGCCGCCGCAGATAAAGAGGATATTCGTCGTGTCGATGCGCATGCACTCCTGCTGCGGGTGCTTCCTGCCGCCCTGCGGGGGCACGCTGGCGATCGTGCTTTCGATGATCTTCAAAAGCGCCTGCTGCACGCCCTCGCCCGAAACGTCGCGGGTGATGGAAACGTTTTCGCTCTTGCGGGCGATCTTGTCGATCTCGTCGATGTAGATGATGCCGCGCTCCGCCTTTTCGATGTCGTAATCGGCATTCTGAATGAGTTTGAGAAGGATGTTCTCCACGTCCTCGCCGACGTACCCCGCCTCGGTGAGAGTGGTCGCGTCCGTCGTGGCGAAAGGCACGTTCAGAATGCGCGCGAGCGTCCTGGCGAGGAGCGTTTTTCCGCAGCCCGTAGGGCCTAAAAGCAGGATATTGCTCTTTTCGATCTCCACATCGTCGTCTTTTTGGGCGATCTCGCTGTTGATGCGCTTGTAATGGTTGTACACCGCGACGGAAAGCACTTTTTTCGCTTTATCCTGCCCGACGATGTATTTATCCAGTTCCGCCTTGATCTCGGACGGTTTTTTCAATTCCACCTTATCGGAAGGAGCGGAGGAAACCGATTTGATCTCCTCGTTGCAGATCTCAACGCATTCGTCGCAGATGTTCAGCCCGTTCGGGCCCGCGATCATGCGCTTTACCTGACTTTCGCCCTTGCCGCAAAAGGAACAGAAACGTTCTTCGTCTTTCATTGATACCTCCCCCGCGCCGCCGACGCGGCGCGGACTGAAAACTTTCCAAAAAGAAAACATTCGCGGCACGAAAAGAGTGTGCCGCGGATATTTTTCCGTTTTGCAGGAAATCCCCGCAGATTTATCTCGTATAGAACACTTTGTCGATCAGCCCGTAGCGCTGCGCTTCGTCTGCGGAAAGGTAATTGTCCCTGTCCGTATCGCGCTCGATCTCTTCGATGCTCCTGCCCGTGTTCGAGGCGAGGATGCGGTTCATTTTTTCCTTGATCTTCAGGATGTGTTCCGCCTGGATCTTGATGTCGCTCGCCTGACCCTGCGCGCCGCCGAGGGGCTGGTGGATCATGATCTCGCTGTTGGGAAGGGCGAACCGTTTGCCCTTCGTTCCGCTGGACAGAAGGAACGCGCCCATGCTCGCGGCGAGCCCGATGCAGATCGTGGAAACGTCGCAATGGATGTACTGCATCGTATCGTAGATCGCCATGCCGGCGGAAACGCTTCCGCCCGGGCTGTTGATATACAGGCTGATGTCCTTGTTCATGTCTCTCGATTCGAGATAGATGAGCTGCGCCACGATGGTGTTCGCCATGCCGTCGCTTATCTCCCCCGAAAGGAAGATGATCCTGTCCTCCAAAAGCCTCGAATAGATATCGTAAGAACGCTCCCCGCGGCTGGACTGCTCCACGACCATGGGGATGAGGTTCATCGAAATGTTATCTTTCATGTACGCTCCTTTGATGATGAAATTGCAAAAGACAGGTCGGAAAAATTACTCCGTTTTGCCCTCGTCCTCTGCCTTTTTCGCGGTCTTTTTCGCCGCGGGTTTCTTGGCGGCGGGCTTCTTTTCGGCGGGCTTTTCTTCGCCGTCCGCTTCCGCCTTCTTCGCCGTTTTCTTCGCCGCGGGCTTCTTGGCGGGCTCTTCCGCCTTTTCGGTCAGGTTGTTGTTCGCTTTGAGGAAGTCGAACAGTTTGTTGATGACGATGTCGTTGCCGATATAGTCGCGCTGCGCGTCGTCAACATCCTTTTTGTACTCCTCGAGCGTCTTGTTCGCGGATTTTGCGAACTCTTCGAGCTTGGCGTCGATCTCCGCGTCCTCGGCCTTGATGTTCTCTTCGCGGATGATCTTATCCACGACGAGCTGGCTCTTGACGGTATCTTCCGCCTGCGCGCGGTAGCCGTTCCTGAAATCGTCCATGTTGCTGCCCATGTACCTGAGGTAGTCGGCAAGTTTCATGCCGCCGTACTGCATACCCAGACGGTACTCGGCGTTGCGCACCATCATGTCGATCTGGTTTTCGATCATCGCGTCGGGGATTTCGACTTCGGCCGTCGCCGCGATCGCGCGGAGGATGTTATTTTCAGTCTCCGCTTCGCCCTTTTCTTTCGCCTGTTTTTCGAGGCGCTCGCGCGTCTCCTTTTTATATGCTTCCACGCTTTCCGCGCCCGCCGCGTCCTTTACGAACTCGTCGTTCACTTCGGGAAGTTCTTTCTTTTCGAGCTTATTGAGTTTGACCGCAAACACCGCGTCTTTGCCCTTGAGCTCTTCCGCCTGATAATCGTCGGGGAACTTGACGTTTACGTCCTTCTCCTCGCCGACTTTCATGCCGACGACCTGCTCTTCGAAGCCCGGTATGAACGAACCGCTGCCGAGGACGAGCGGATAGTTCTCGCTCGTGCCGCCCTCGAATTTTTCGCCGTTCACGCTGCCCGAAAAATCGATGGTCGCGGTGTCGCCGTTTTCCGCGGCGCGATCGGTCACTTCGACGAGGCGGGAATTGCGTTCCTGCAGCCTTTTCAGCTCGGCTTCCACGTCCTCATCTTTTACATTATACTCCACTTTTTCGATGTTTATACCCTTGTACGCGCCGAGCTTGACGTCGGGCTTGACGGGAACGGTCGCAATGAGGGAAGCGCCCTCTTCGCCGATGTCCCCCACGGAAAGTTCGGGGCGGCCGACGACCGTGAAGTTATCCTTTTCCTTGTCGAGCACTTCCTCGTAATGCTTGTCGAAGAGTCCGTTGAGCGCCTCTTCGTAGAACACGCCCTTGCCGTAGTTGAGTTCGATGACGTGTTTGGGCGCTTTGCCCTTTCTGAACCCGTTGACGAAGTACCTGCCGCGCGTCTTTTTGTACGCTTCGTTGTTCGCCTCGTCCCACTCCGCTTTATCGAAGGAAAGGGTGATTTTTACGGTGCTTTTTTCGGAAGATTCTGTATTGTACTTCATGATCTTTCTCCTGCAACTGAAATATCTTTTTATCCGTTACAGTATTTTAGCACAAACGGCGCGTTTTGCAAAGCGTTTTTCGTTGTCTTGCCCTATATTTTTTCTCATTGCACACATAGATTTCGATAAACGGCAAAAAATGGAGGTCTCGATTTCCGTCCGCCGCATAATTGCAATGCAATCAGTTGAAAGAATTTTGCGTCACCATTCTGTCTTGCGTCAAAAAATGCGTTAAAAAGAGCAGCAGCGAAAAGCCGTACATGAGCAAAAATGCGATACTCGGGGCATACTTCACGTCAACCGCAGCGATATAATATATACCCACGCCGACCGAAAAGACAGCAACAGCCAAATACAGACAGCGCAACGCGATACCCGCCGGACGACGAATGCCTTTTTTAGCGCAGAACCCGAACAAAACAGCCGCATACAGAGCAGACCACAACAAGAAATTCGGGCATGCCTCGGCAAAAGATAAATTATGTACGGGAGAATCGGGAGCAACGAGAAAAAATGAAACCAAATAAAAGGAACAGAACAGGTTGGCGCACCAAAGCACGCCGATCGCGACGGTCAAAGCAAGATGCTTTCCCCTCTTTCCGATAAAGAACAATGCGCCGAACAACAAGGGGAAGAAGAAAAGCGAAACACAAAAATCGGCGGAAAGCGCGGTATTTATCTGCGAAAAAAAGGATACGAACGGAAGTACGAAACAGAGCAAAAATACATTTGTCCAAACCGAACTTTGAAATACTTGCGATTTTTCTGTCCGAGAAAGATCAACGGGCTTCCCGCCCTCCGCCGCGCCGATATATTTATATCCCTTTATGCGGTCGCGGAGGGCACGTTCCAACACAAACAGGGCGAGTATATATGCCGCGCCGGCGCACAGAGCCAAAAAGGTATCTATGAGCGTCAGATACTGCGGGCGGAGACTAAGGACGTTTTCCGGCACGAACACTTCCGCAACGATCGCCGCCGCGGACAGCGCCAAACAGCAACCGATCGCAATATAACAACGCCTCTGCACCCGCTTATTTTTTGCACGAAAAGCTACGGGAGCCAACGCCGCCGTTGCCGATAAAAGCAATAGAGCGGCGATACCGAACGCGAGTGCGAGCACGACGTTGTCGGACAAAAGTGCAAACGAAAAAATTTCGCCCGTCACCAGGCAGACAAAAAATGCAACGCGCGGCGCGGCGCGACCGCTCTGCTTTGCAAACAGAAACAGCACGAAAACGGCAATACGCACAGCGGCGGCACAAAAAAAGATAACCACGCCGAAAAAAACATAAAAACCCGATTCGGAAGGAAAAGAGAATAAAATTTGCGCTGCATACAGCCATGTATAAACCCAAAGCAGAACACGCAGCGCTTTTGCGGCAGAAACGGACTCGGCATTCCCGATGTCGAACCCATACCGGACATGATCCATATCGGTCCCGATGGCCGACGCATAAGACTGCCGCTCGGACGAAATCCCCAACAGTTCATCCGTCGAAATACCGAAATAGGCGGCGATCACAGACAGCGTGTGCGCATCCGGCTCGGTAATGCCCCGCTCCCAATTTGAAACTGCCTGGCGGGTAAAATGCAATTGATCGGCAAGTTCAGCCTGCGTTATACCCTTTTTGCGGCGCAGAAAGACGATCTTTTCACCTATTTTCATGCTTCACCTTTTAAACGTCCTATATGATACATTATAGGTGCAAAGAGGCTAAAAGTCAATATCTACTCCGACAATGCCGCGCAATGTTTTGTTGCGCCCCGCCGTTTTTGCAAAACGTACCCCGTGTATTTGCTTTTCTCGGCGTTCTGCGTTATAATGTACAAGAAAACCGGAGGTAACCTATGCCCCAAGACGCTTTTACGCTGCGCCATATCGCCCGCGAACTCGACGAAATGCTCGCGGGCGGAAAGGTCAATAAGATCATTCAGCCCTCGCGCGACGAGGTGAACATCCTGTTATACGCGGGCGGAAAGACGAGGAAACTTCTGCTGAACACAAACGCGTCGTTTGCGCGGGCATGCGTTTCCTCCGCGCCGCGCACCGCGCCCGACGTTGCGCCCAATTTCTGCATGCTGCTCAGAAAGCACCTGACGGGTGCGACGCTTTTGCGCGCGGAACAGATCGGCTTCGAGCGCATCATCGCCTTCACTTTCGACTGCGCGGGCGAATTTTCACGCGCGGAGCGCGTTTTGTATGCGGAGATCATGGGCAAATATTCCAACCTGATCCTCACCGAAAGCGGCGTCGTGACGGGGGCATTGAAGATATCTTCCTTGCAGGAAAATTTTAAGCGCGTGCTTTTCCCCGGCGTAAAATACGCCCTACCCGAACCGCAGGACAAGGCAAACCCTTCCGACAAAGAGGCGCTTAAAGCCTGCCTCGCCGCGAGAACGGGCGAACTTGCGGATTTCCTGTTCGCGCACGTTTCGGGGCTGGCCTACCCCACCTGCCGCCTCATCGCCGAGAACGCGCCGGGCGACGGGGATGCCCTCGCCGGATACGTTTATTCCTTCATCTTTTCGGACGAAAAAACGCCCGCCGTGGAGCGGATCGGCGGAGAGGCAAAGGACTTTCACGCGCGCTTCCCTTCGGGCGAGCGGTATGAAAGCGTAAACGCCGCGCAGGACGCGTATTATACCGAGCGGGAAACCAAGAAAGATTTTTCCGAAAAAAAGAGGAAGCTCGAAAGCCTGCTCCTTTCCCGCAAAAAGAAGGAAGAAAAAAAGCTCGGCATCCTTTTGGAGCGGGAACGCGAATGCGGCGACATGGAAAAAAACCGCATTTTCGGCGAGCTCGTAACGGCGAACATTTACGCCGTCAAAAAGGGCGCGGACGGGCTGGAAGCGGTGAATTACTACGACGAGGAAGCGAAAACGGTGCGCATCCCCCTCGATAAAACGCTGAACCCCGCCCAGAACGCGCAGAAATACTTCAAAAAGTACAACAAGCAAAAGCGTACGCTCGCGGCGGTCGCCCCGCAGAAGGCGGAAGCGCAGGCAGACCTCGACTATACCGAAAGCGCCCTTTCTTCCCTTGCGCGGGCGGAAAACATGCTCGACCTTGCCGAGATCGAGGAGGAAGTGCGCGCGGCGGGGCTTTTGCCGCCCGAGCCGAAAAAGAAAAAAGCGGCCGCGCCCGTGCCCTTCCGCGCTTTCCGCATCGGCGGTTTCCACGTCTTTGCGGGGCGCAACAACGTACAGAACGACAGGCTCCTGCGCGAAGCGGCGCCCTCCGACCTGTGGCTGCACACGCAAAAATACCACAGTTCGCACGTTATCGTGCGGACGGAGGGGAAAAAAGTGCCCGATGCCGTGCTCAAAGCCGCGGCGGAGATATGCGCCTGGTTTTCGGACGGAAAGGCGGGCGACAAGATACCCGTGGACTATTGCGAACGCCGCTTCGTAAAAAAGCCGCCCAAGGCAAAGGCAGGGTTCGTCATCTATACCGATTTTCAGACGGCGCTCGCCACGCCGGACAGGCACGAAAAGGAGGAAATTTTATGACGCGCGCGAAAAGCGGACTGCCCTTTAATTGTGCCGAAGCGCCCGCGCCCTGCGGCGCGGCGTGCGGAGAATGCGCGAAACACCCCTCCGAATGCGCGGGCTGCCGCGAAATCGAGGGGCGGGTATATTGGCTCGAATACACGGGGCAGGCGGTATGCGCGGTATACGATTGCTGCGTAAACGGAAAGGGCTTGCCGGACTGCGGCGGATGCGCCGCTCTCCCCTGCGAAAAGTTCACCAAAGACCCGACGATATCCGACGAAGAAAACGCCGCCAACCTCGAAAAAATGCTGCGGCGGCTGCAAAAACGCTGAAAAGCGATAAAACCGGCGCGGCGCCCCCGTACGAGGTGCGCCGCGCCGGTTTTATACACAATTTATTTGCTCCAGACAAAATTCTCCTTGCCCGCGCCCGACTCGAAGTGATACTTCACGATGCCGAGGTCTATATCTCCGTAAAAGCCGCCCGTACATTCCGCAAGCACCTTGTTCCCGACAAGGGTAAAGCGGAATTTCTGCTGATTGGTCGCCGTGGGCGCGAGCAGGGCAAATTCCACGCCCTTCCGGAACCATTCGGGCGCGTCTTTGGCGACGGCGACGTCGTCGAAAGTTTTGCTTTTGTGCGGGATCCCCTGCGTTTTCCCGTACCCGACGGCGATGACGCAGACAAGTTTTTCGCCCTTTTTCAGCCCCGCGGACTTTTTTGCCGCGCCCTTGCCGAAAGAAAGCGCCGCCCAACAGGTATTCAGCCCGAGCGTCTGCGCCGATAAAACCAGCCGCTCGCCGTAGTACCCCGCGCGCTCCCGCAGATCGTCCGCCCGTTCGCCCGCAAGGACGATGTAACTCGTAACGCCCGAAAATTTGCCGTATTTTGCGAGAAAACTCTTAAACGCCTTCGGCTCGTTCTGCACGAGGCGTATCGAAAGCCCGCCCTCTTTGTTGCACTTTCCGATCTCCTCTTCGAGCGCGAAAGCCGCCTCTTTCGCCAACGCCTCTCCCGTATAACTGCGCACGGAATGGCGGGCGTACACCGCTTCTTCCAACGTCATTTTTTCATTTCTCCTTTTTGCACGCGTCCCCGCCGAAAGGATAGCCCGCCTCGTCCGCACGCTTCACGGTCTCCGAGATCTCCGAAAACAGAGAGGCGAGTTCTTCCCGCAATGCGGGGTTCGCGTCCATATAGTAATAATTTTTTGTACCTTCTTTCGAAACGGAAACGAGCCCCGCGTCTTTCAAAACCGCCGGATGATGCGTCGCCGACGGGCGCGACATGTGCGCGCTCTCCGCGATCGCCCGTTTCGCGTCCATACAATCGTTCATGTTTCCGCTCCGTTTCGCCTGTTATACCATAAAACAAAGAAAAAATTTGTTCGGTAAAGAAAATTTATCTCAATGCGCGCAAACTCTCTTTTCTCATGTAATAATTGAGGAGTTTTTCCCCGCCCCGTTCGACAATGTTTTCGCGCACGAGGACGTACCCTCTCTTTTCGAAAAAGCCGCGCGCGGTAACGGACGCATACACCGTAAAAGAGGATGCCGCGCACCCTTCTTCCAACGCGTCCGCAAGCGCCGCGGCGATGCCCTGCCGCTGAAAGTTTTTGTGCACATATAAGCGGTCGAAATACCCGTCTTGCGTCATGTCGGCAAAGCCGACGATCCTGCCGCCCTCTTCGGCGACGAGCGCGCGCCGCCCCTCGGCAAAAAAGGAATCCGTCCATTCCCGAACGCCGCGCGGGGAGGCCCACGCGCTTATCTGCGCCGCTGTATAATCTTCCGCACAGACGGAGCGCACCGTTTCATAAAAAAGGCGCAGAGTTTCTTCTCCGTCTCCGCGCGTCATCTCACGAATTTTCACGGACGCGTCACCCCCGATAAGTTTCCGTCTCCTGCCGGGTGGGGATAGATCGCATCGCACCCCTGCGCGTACAGGCAACGCTCGCCGCACGGCTCGCAAATGCAGCCGCCTCTTCCGTGGTCTCGCCGCGGGCAAGCCCTGCCGCAAGCCCGCCGCAGAACGTATCGCCCGCGGCAGTCGTGTCCGCAACATGTACGCGGATGCAGGGATAAACGCGGCTTTTTGCGGGCGACGCTATTTCGTAGCCGCGGCTCCCCAGAGTGGTCAGCACGATTTTAGCTCCGGCCGAAAACATCTTTTCTTTTCCGCCGAAAATTTCCGATTCGCTCTCGTTGGGCACAACTATATCCGCAAAGCGGAAATACTCCGCCGCCGCGGGGTCTGCCGGCGCGGGATTGAAAATAGTCAGAAGCCCTTTCTCCTTCGCCCTCTTCAGCGCGTAGCCGACGATTTTAACGGGATTTTCCGATTGCGTGAGAAAAATATCCCCCGCCCCGGCGTTCTCCAAGGCACGGTCTATATCCTCTTCGCAAAGCGCGGCGTTTGCCCCTTTATCCAAAATAATGCGATTCTCGCCGCCCGTTACGATAATGACGGCAATACCCGTAGAAACGCCCTCCGCGCGCCTGACATACCGCGTATCCGCCCCCGCGTCGTCGAGCGCGGATACGAGCCGCGCGCCGAACGGATCCGCACCGACGCAGCCGCACATATAAACCTCCGCGCCCGATTTTGCCGCCGCGGCCGCCTGGTTCGCTCCCTTGCCGCCCTCATTGGCGATAAACCCGCTCCCGGAAAGCGTTTCCCCGCCTTTCGGACAATAGGGTGCGGAAATGCAAAGATCCATATTCAAACTGCCGATGACATATACTTTTTTCATACAGTCTCCAAAAAACAAAATCTGTTCAAAGTATAGCACAACGGACAATGTTTGTCAACCGTGCAAAACGCCGCCCCGCAGAGGGCTGCGGGGCGGCGGCAAAGGCAAAAAATTATGTATTTTTCTCTCTCGTGCGTACGATCAGGCGCAATATCAGGCGCACCGCCTTGGGCGGCTTTACGCAGATGATCTTCAAACGCTACACTCCTTCGGGCTTTATTTCGAATACGAAGAGCACGCCCTCCGCGCAGTCGGCAAACGCGCTGTCGGCTTCCACGACGTTGCTGACGCCGCGGCAGCTCCCCGCGGTGAGCGTCAGATCGTGGAGCGGATATTTCAGCCCTTCGCTATTTATTATATGCGCCGAAAGCCCGACGGGTGCGAGCGACACGGTGCGTCCCCGCTTGTTTTCAAACACGACCCTGCCCGAAGCGCAGTAAATATCCGAATACGCCGTCTTCATGACGCAATGCACGCCGCGAAGGTACGCCGCGTACAAAAGCTGCAGATTGCCGAAAAAGTGGTCTTCCCTCTTTCCGCCGCCGCCGTAAATTTCTATCTCGCGGCAGCCCTTTTCTATGAGCAGGTCGAGCGCTATTTCGCCGTCGGTAAAATTCTTTTCGGAAGGGTAAACGACGGAATTTGCGGGTACATAGCCGAGCGAATCGAAATCGCCCGCCGTGATATCGATTTCTATTTTGTCTTTCGCCCATGCGAGCGCGCCGTCCGCCGCGAGCACGATATCCCCTTCCTTCTTTCCGATATCTCCCGCATAGGGCTCTCCGTTGAGCAGTATAATGCCTTTCAAAACATACCCCCGTTACAGCGTGCGCAAATTGGCGATGGTCTTTGCCATGTCGGGCGCGTTGAACACGGTGCTGCCCGCCACGATGACGTTCGCGCCCGCGTCCTTGATGCGGCGCACGTTCGCTTCCGTGATGCCGCCGTCTATCTCGATGTCTTTGGGAACGCCCTGCGCGTCGAAAATGCGCCGCGCCTCTTCCACTTTGGGGAGCACGCGCTCGATGAATTTTTGCCCGCCCAAACCGGGATACACGCTCATGACGAGCAGAAGGTCGCACAATTCGAGGCAGTCGTACACCTCTTTCAAGGGGGTGTCGGGGTTGATGACGACGCCCGCGCGCGCGCCGCAGTTTTTGATGAGGCGCAAAACGTTTTTGATGTTCTCGCCGCACGCCTCGCGATGCACGGTGATGATGTTCGCGCCCGCCTCGGCGAACGAGCGCACCTGGTTTTGGGGATTTACGACCATCAGGTGTACGTCGAGCGGCAAAAGGGTGTGCCCCCGCACCGCGGCGATCATGTCGCCCCCGAAGGTGATTTTGGGCACGAACGTACCGTCCATCACGTCGCAATGGATCATGTCCGCCCCGCATTTTTCCAGTTTTTCCACCGCCGCGCCCATCGCCGCGAAGTCCGCCGACAGGATAGACGGCGCGATCTTGATTTCGTTGTCCATCTTTTCCTCTTTTCTTATGTCCGCCATTGTAAGCCCTCTTTTATACTTCAATATTTCGATATCATGATAGCAAAAGCATGCCGCGTTGTCAATGCTTTGCCGAAATTTGCTTAAAATATCCGCGGGCGTCTTATTCCCCTTTCAGCCTGCTTGCGCGAAGCTGCCCGCACGCGCCGCCTATATCCGCGCCCGTTCTTCTCCTGAGCGTTGCCGAAAGCCCCGCCTTTTCGAGCATGCCCAAAAAGCGGTACGCTTCCTTTTCGTCCGCGCCCGAAAGCGCCTTTTCCTTCACTTCGTTGAGGCGGATGAGGTTGACGTGGCAGGGGCGGCCTTTGAGGACGGAAACGAGTTTTTCCGCGTGCTGCCTGTCGGCATTTTCCCCGTGGATGAGGGAATATTCGAAGATATACCGCCGCCCCGTCTTTTCGAAATAATAGTCGCACGCCTTTAAAATGTCGGCGATCTTGTACGCCTTGGCAACGGGCATGATGCGCGCGCGCTCCTCGTCGTCGGCGTTGTGCAGGGATACGGTCAGGTTGACGGGGATGCCCTCGTCCGCGAGCGCGTACATTTTCGGCACGATGCCGCAGGTGGAAAGGGAAATGTTGCGGGGGCTTATGCCGATGCCCCCTTCCCGCGATACGTTGCGCAGAAACCTGACCGTGTTGTCGTAATTGTCGAGCGGCTCGCCGCTGCCCATGAGCACGACGTTCGTGACCGCACGCTTTTCGGGCGTGCCGCCGTGCAGGGCGTTGACGACGAGGATCTGCGACAAGATTTCCCCCGCCGTGAGATCGCGCACCAACCCTCCGAGCCCCGAGGCGCAGAAAGCACAGTTCATGCGGCAGCCCACCTGCGTGGACACGCACTGCGTGTTCCCGTATTTGTAGCGCATGAAAACGCCCTCTATGACGTTGCCGTCCGCAAGGGCGAACAGGTATTTTTCGGTGCCGTCGGAAGAGGTGAGCGTTTCCGCGATCCGCACGGGCTCGTCCTCGAACCGCTCCAAAAGTTTTGACTTGAACGCCTTGGAAAGGTCGGTAATGTCCGAAAGTTTTTTGCCCTGCATCAGTCCCCGCCAAAGCTGAGCCGCGCGGTACTTTTTTTCGCCCAGCGACAGGACGAGCGATTCCAACTCTTCAAAGGATAAGTCCTGTAAAATTTCTTTCATGCTTTCCTCTTCATTTTGCAAAAGTAAAAGCCCGCGCCGAGGGATATGTGCGGCAGAAATTGCAGCCCGTACTTCGTTTCGACATGCCCGAGCGGGCTGTCCGCCGCTTCGGGCGAAAATCCGGGATTTTCCGCGAGGAACGCGCCCGCGACGGCGTCGTTTTCCTCTTCGAACACCGAACAGGTGGAATAATACAAATGCCCGCCCTTCTTTACATACCCTGCGCACGCGGCGAGGATGGCGCGCTGCGCCTTTGCGAGCGCGGCGATGTCCTCCTCCTTACGGAAAAACTTGATGTCGGGGTTTTCCGATACCACGCCGTACCCCGTGCAGGGCGCGTCCACCAGGACGGCGTCGAATTTTTCCGCATATGCGCCGTCGTAAACGGAAGAATCGCGGCATACGACGGTTATGTTTTCGCGGTGCATGCGCTTTGCATAGCTTTCGATGAGCGCGGCGCGGTGCGGATGCAGTTCAAAGGACGTGACCTTTGCGCACTTTTCCGACAATAAAACGCTCTTGCCGCCGGGCGCGGCGCAGGCGTCCAAAACGTTTTCGCACGGCTCCACCCCCGCGGCGATCGCGACCGAGCCGACCGACTGAAAGGTATATTCCCCCTCGTCGTACCCCTCATCCCGCGCGAAATTGCGGAAAATATAAGTGTCCGCAAACGGGGTCTTTTGATACTCCGCGCCCGACAGATAGGCTTCGAGTTTTTCTTCGTCGCAGCAAAAGCGCACAGAAACGCCCTCTGCGCGGAAAGCGGCGACCTTTTCCGCCGTCTCTTTCCCGTATGCCTTTATAAGGCGGGAAAGGGCGAACTGCGGATAGGACACTCTGACCGAAAGCGCCGCAAGTTCCCCCGCGGGCAGTTCGATCTTATCGGCGTCGAATGCGCGCAAAAACGCGTTCACGAAGCCCGCCGCGCCCCCTTTGCCGAGCTTTTTGACGAGGGAAACGGCGTTGTCCGTGACCATGTACTTCTTTTTGCCCAAAAAGAGGAGCATATACACGGAAATTTTCAGCACGATGCGCACGGGAAGTTTGGGGTTCTTCGGCGCGAACGCGCGGATGCAATGTTCGAGATAAATGTCGTTCTCCATCACGCCGTACACGATCTTGACCGTGCGGGCGCGGTTTTGCTCTTCGATAGGCGTTTCGGCGATCGCCTGTTTGAGGAACGCGCCGCCGCCGTAAACTTTGTTCAATATGAAATAGGGATCGGCGAGCGGATTGGTCATGCGCGCTCCTTTGCGAACACATCGCCGACGGCGATCTTCCTGCCGTTCACCGCGTCCGCCGCGCGCATGCGCTTGCCACCTTCGAGCTGCAATTCGGTGATCTTCACGCACCCGCCGCCCGCGGCAACGTATACGCCCGTCTTATCCGCGCGCACTACCCTGCCCGCTTCGGCGGTTTCCTCGCCTTCGCAAGGCTCGGCAAAATAGAAATTGACGAGCTTACCATTCACAAAAGCGTAAGCGAGGGGCGAAGGGTTCATCGCGCGGATGAGACCGCACACCTCTTTCGCGGGGCGGGAAAAGTCGACAACGCACTCCTCTTTTTTGATCTTTTTGCAGAGAGTCGCCCGCGTGCCGTCCTGCTTTGTAAACGCGGCGGTGCCCGATTCGAGTTCTTTGAGCGCCCTTACGATGCACCCGCCGCCGAGCAAAGACAGCTTTTCGGAGAGCGTTGCCGCCGTATCGGCGGGCGATACAGGCATCTCTTCGCAAAGGAGCATGTCGCCCGTGTCCAGCCCGATGTCCGTTTTCATCACGGTGACGCCCGTCTTTTCGTCGCCCGCAAGGATCGCGTGCTGAATGGGCGACGCGCCCCGCCAGCGGGGCAGAAGGGAGGCGTGTATGTTGTAGACCCCTTTCGGGAAGGCGCTCAGCACTTCCTGCGTGAGCAGTTGCCCGTATGCGCAGGTGACCATGACGTCCGCGCCGAGCGATCCGAGTTCGGGGACGTGTTCGCGTATTTTTGCGAAATCGTACACGGGAATGCCCTGCGAAAGCGCGTAACTTTTGAGCGGCGTGGGCGTGAGCACGGCCTTTCTGCCGACGGGTTTATCCGGCTGCGTGACGACGGCAACGACGCAAAAGCCCGCGTCCGTTAAACTTTTGAGGGGCGCGACGGAAAACTCCGGCGCGCCCGCGTAGACGATTTTCATATCTTTAATCCTTTACCGTTTCCACCTTTTCTGCGCGGTCGGTATACAAAACGCCGTCCAGATGGTCGAGTTCGTGGCAGACCGCGCGGGCAAAAAATCCGCGCGCGACGAGCTTCTTGCGTTTCCCTTTCCTGTCGGAATATTCCACTTTAACGACGAGCGGGCGGGTGACGACGCCGCGCTTTCCGCGCACCGAAAGGCAGCCTTCGTAACCGCGCTGTTCCCCCTTTTCTTCCAGAATGACGGGATTGATAAATTCGTAAAACCCCTCTTTCACGTCCACGACGACCGCGCGGCGCAAAACGCCGACCTGCGGAGCGGCAAGCCCCGCGCCGTCCTCTTTGCGGACGGTGTCCTTCATATCATCCAGAAGCTGCCAGAGTTTTTCGTCGAAGTTTTCCACCTCGAAACATTTTTTGCGCAGGATGTCGTCTCCGACCTGCACGACGTTGCGTATCGCCATTGTTTTTCTCCTTTTTATCCGAAAAGGGCTGCCGCCCCGCATAAATCCGTAAAAGTTGTCCGAAAGTTCCCCGCCGACGGGTCACGAAAGGTTGTTCGGGTTTTCCTCGACGTACACCAGGACGTCGCGCGAGGTATGCGGCACCGAACGGGCGTAAACTTCCGGAAGAAGTTTATCGCTTTTCAGCCGCATCAATACCTGATAGCGGAATTTGTTCTGTATCCGCTTGACGGGCGCGCGCATCTTGTTGAAAAACAGGAACTCGCCCGGCCTGCCGTCATACAATTCTTTGAGGGAAAACCATACCTCTTTGAGCGTTTCGAGCGCCTTTTTGTCGTCCTCCGCCGTGACCATCACGCGGACGATCTTGGCAAAGGGCGGGAAGGCCGTAGCCTTGCGCAGGGATATTTCATGCCCGAAAAAGCCCTTGTAATCGTTGTTCACGGCAAAGCGCAGGATGTAATTTTCGGGGTCGTACGTCTGCAAAACGACTTTGCCCGGCTCTTCCGCACGCCCGCTCCTGCCCGCGACCTGCGTGACGAGCTGAAAGGTGCGTTCGCCGCTCCTGTAATCGGAAAAGTGCAGGCTCATGTCCGCGTCGAGTATGCCCACGAGGGTGACCGCGGGGAAGTCGTGCCCCTTTGCCACCATCTGCGTGCCGACAAGGATGTCCGCCTCGCGCTCCGAAAACGCTTTGAGTATTTTATAATGCCCTTCCTTGCCCGAAGTCGTGTCGTTGTCCATGCGCAGGATGCGCGCGGAGGGAAACAGTTTTTTGAGTTCCCCCACGATCTTCTGCGTGCCCGTGCCCGTATAGCTTAAATGCACGCTGCCGCACTCGGGGCAGGCGGAAAGCATATGGTACTGCGCGCCGCAGTAATGGCATTTGAGGCAGTTTTCTTCGCTGTGGTACGTGAGGGAAACGTCGCAGGACGCGCACTTTGCGACGTAGCCGCATTCGCGGCAGATGACGCTCTGCGCGAACCCCCTGCGGTTGATGAACAGGATCGCCTGTTTTCCCTTCTCGAGGCATTCGGCAAGTTCATCGCGCAGGGCTGCCGAAAAGGGCGTGTTGTTGCCGCGGCGCACTTCCCTGCGCATATCCGCCACGATCATTTCGGGAAGGGGGCGCGCGTTGATGCGTTCGGGGAGTTCCAAAAGTCCGTATTCCCCTTCTCTGGCTTTCAGATAAGTTTCTACCGAAGGCGTGGCGCTGCCGAGCACAAGCTTGCAGCCGTTGTATTCTGCGCGCAGCCGCGCGATCTCGTCCGTACGGTAGCGCGGGCTGGATTCGCTGACGTAACTTTGGTCGTGTTCCTCGTCCATGACGATGACGCCTACGTTTTCCACGGGTGCGAACACGGCGCTGCGCGCGCCGATGGCAATCTTCGCCTCGCCCGTGCGCAGCCGCCACCATTCGTCGAATTTTTCGCCCGCGGAAAGCCCGCTGTGCAAAATGGCCGCGCTCTCGCCGAAGCGGGCGCGCAGTTGCTTGAACATCTGCGGCGTCAGGGCGATCTCGGGGACTAAAAATATGGCGCTTTTGCCCTCTTTGAGCGTCTTTGCGATGAGCGTAAGGTAAATTTCCGTCTTGCCGCTGCCCGTAACGCCGTGCAGAAGCTGCACCGTTTTATCCGATGCGCAAATGCTTTCCACGGCGCGCTTTTGCGCCTCGGTCAGCGCATGCTCGGGCGATTCCGCCGCGATCGCGGCATAGGGCGTGCGCGCGACCCTCTCCTTTTCGAGGGACAGCGCGCCCTTTTTGACGAGTTCGGAAACCGCCCCCCTGCCGAATTTCGCGCATAAGTCGGTATAGTCGGCGCGCAAGGCCTCTTTCATATAACCGAGCGCAGCGGCCTGCGCCTTCGCGCGGGGAGACACCTGCACATCCTTTGCGAACACGGCGACGTTTTTATACAGTTCGCGCACCGTGCCCTTGCGCATCTCGCCCGGCAGAAACAGCCGCAGAACGAGCGCTTTCGGGCAGTGATAGCGCGCGGAGACGTCGTCGACGAGTTTGAGGCATTCCGCGTTCAGCGCGGGCACGTCGTCCACGGCGGAGAGGATGCTTTTGAGTTTGGAAGAATCGAAATCGCTCCCCTCCTTGAGCCGCATGACGAACCCGTCGACGACCCTGCCGCCGAAGGGCACTTTCACCCTGCTGCCCGCGAAAACGCCGTCGATGGCGCGGTATTCGAATATTTTGTCTACTTCGCTGTGCGCGATGTCGACGATCACTTCCGCCGTCATTTGTCTACCCTAATAAAAACAGAAAGCCCCGAGGTCGTCGGAGCGTCTTTTCGGCTTGCTTTTTCCGCCCCGCGAAAGCCGCGCGGCGTTCAAAAATCAGTCCTTGGTCATGTGGAGCGTGCCGTTTTCGATCTCCTGGCAGGCGAGAGCGATCTCCTTCACGTTGCCGGGAAGTTCTTTGATGCCCTGGTTCTGTTCCTGGTCGATGATCTGACGGGCGCGCTTTGCGACCACCACGCACAGCGCATAGCGCGACGCGGGATGCTCTTTGCTCCCCAATTTTTCTACAAGACTGTCTACGGAAGGCTGATTGATCATGATGATACCTCCAATAAAATTTCTTCGCGCAAATTGCGCAAAAGAGATACGCAATTTGCTTGATTTCCAAAGAAAACCCGCGGGCGCGCGGCTTAAAGCCGCTGACCGCCTGTTTTCTTTCTGCGGCGATATGTTACGGCTCTCATACTATACAATCGCCGCATTCAATCTTTCCGCAATAGCCGCAAGCATGCGGCAAATCGAGTGCGCTTTTTGAAAAACGCGGTTTTCAAACGCGCCTTAAATTACTTGTATTCACGAAAAATGATTTGAGCAGACAAATCATTTTTCCGTGATTTTGAGGGCGCTGCCCTCTGCGGCGCGCTTTTTGAGGGCACGCCATATCATGCGCGCCGCATTCACCCGTTGAGACCGCAAGCATGCGGCAAATTGTGTGCTTTTTCCGAAAATTGCAATTTTCGGAAACGCAAATGACTATTTAAATGATATCGCGAAAAAGCGAAAACGACGCTTTTTGCTTTTTCACTCAATTTGCCAATGCCTTGGCTCACGGAAAGGGTGAATTTGCGGCACTGTATAATTTGCGTGCCCTTAAAAGTGCCGCAAAGAGGGGAAA
>CDZB01075852.1_pt1 | contig 56431 bp, 46 predicted proteins | sample 554961 | NCBI WGS metagenome assembly CDZB01 (sample SAMEA3182106, study PRJEB8094) | gut metagenome | biome: human; feature: gut; material: Stool; isolation source: human stools | place: Canada | collected 2013-02-26 | reverse complement strand
TCTATGGAGAGAGTGCCAACGCCATCAAGATACAGATTTGGGTCACCCTGATAGCCAATCTCCTTCTGATGATCATACAAAAACGTATAAAACGACCTTGGAGTTTCTCTGGATTGGCTACAATAATAAGAATCATGCTCATGTATTATGTGAACTGCTACACTTTCCTTGAAGAGCCTGAAAAAGATTGGGCAAAAATGATTCAAGAGGCTAAGGAAATACCTCCCGAACCAAGTCTGTTTGATTAGAGGGAGCTTACTTTTGGGAAAAACAGACCCGAAGTCCAGTTTTAAAGGACTTCGGGCAGGGTTTTTATTCTCTTTGGAGTTTTAGCGGACAGCAATAATATTCTATATAGATGTCTGTTAGTACAAGCTTCTTAGCAGAATAATTGTACCAAAGACAATCCCAATATGTTCCGTAACCATAAGTCGCTCCTGGCTTTATAGGGCCAGTAACCTTACCACCACCTTCAATGGTTCCACGAGCTTCACATGAAACTGGATCACCCACTGCATTTATAGGATAGCCACTCCAGTTTAAATATTTTATAGTCTTATTAGATACATTCTTCCATACAAGATGAGCGTCTACACCGCCAGCACTATTAGGAGATGATAGATAAGCCTTCTTTATCTTTATCGTATTTTTTAACAGGTCTATTCTCTTAGCTCTCTTTAGACTATCCTGACTCTTTTTTTCTGCAGCAGCTATGGTAGCGAGAGAATCATCTTTTTTATCGGTCTCACTATTTGAAGTTGACTCAGTATTATTAGAAGTCGTTTTATAATTATCAGAGCAATCTCTTAGTAAACAAATACAAAATGCAAAAATAATCACAGAAAATAGTAATACAAAAGCACATGGGAAGGATGTTTTCCCCCCATCTGGATTGTTACTTTTATTATCATTAATATTTGAAGAATAAGGAACTTGTCCATTATCAAATTCCATACGTTTCTTATCTTCTACTTGAGGCATTTGAATGTTAGCTTTAACTTGTCTTTCTTCCTCTTCTTGTTTCACGCTAGTTTCTTCCTCTTGGCGTTTCTTTTCGGCCTTCCATTCTAAGAATTCCTCAAACTCTTTTTTTTCGTCTTCTGTCATTATATCTCAGTTTTAAGTTATTACACAATTAATGAACATTAGTCTCATGCAAACTCACCTGTCCCACTTTAAATTTTAAAACGCCACCGTTGCAAATCTGCAACAGTGACGTCAATCTTTATTGCTATCTATTTGCAAGAATTTATTTTTTCTCCCATGTATAGTTAAAGCTAACGTCCAGACTTGAAGTTCCGTTCCATTTCATCTTATTACCACTAACAACAATCGTTGCGCTGAAAGTGTTACCATACGTGTTCTTAGCTGACATTTTATTACCGTCAAGCTTCCATGTGCCATTGCCTATAGAGCTTGCAGTAGAAGAGAACTTTCCATCCTCACTGATAGTAATAGACTCCACAACCATATAACCGGTTATAGATTTACCATCCACTTTATCTGTACTTGCGGTACATGTCCAAATTCCAACTACTTCTTGCACATTGATGTCTTTGCTGCCGTCTCCGTCATCATCACTACTACATGACGTGAAAAACATAACTGTTACTGACATTACGAGCATCGCTAAGATGCTCCAAATTTTGTTTGTTTCCATATTTTATTATTTTGATCTACTTGCGTTTTTATTCATGACATACAGGACGAATTGATCGACCTATATGACGAGTACCTGTATCATAAAAGTTCAAATCGTTTTCAGCATGAAAGCTGGTAAAATATGCATTAGAGTACCAGTTTGAGAGAGAACATGTCCAATAGCTGCAGGTTTTGTCTGTCTCGCCTATTCCAGTATTAACATAACCACCTGCTGCTGGAAGGAAAATATAATTACCATTTGGTCCCGTTATTTTATAGCCGTAATTACTTTTCATTAAAGCCCATTTCCATGTACATTTATCACGTAATTCTTCAAACTCTTCAATTGTAGGCATACGCCATTTGCCACCCCAATTCTCATAAGCAGCATCATCTTCTAATTCTAATGTAACTTTATCATCGCGAAAACCATCATATCCTGATTTATCATCAGTAACGTACTTTGTGTACCCTTTCTTTGTTATTTCAATAAGAAATCCATCTTCGTCTGTTGTTTCAGTAGTGCTTTCCATGTAATATTTGTAGTCCTTTTCTGTGAAATTGGTTTTTCCCTCCTGACTACCTTTGGTTTCTGCCCATGCAAAATAATCTCCATAGGAAGATATGCTTTTGGCACCGATATTCATATTTGCCCATTTTGTTCCTGATGGCAATCCAAGATCAATTGCAGTTACGCCATTGGGGGTATTGTCTGGTTTTATCGGTTCTGAATTGTTAATACTCCATGTGATATTATCGATTAAAGGAACTGGAATTTCCATAACCTTACCATCGACAAAATTAATTTGCATTTGTGCATTTTGTGCATTTGAGCAAATAATGGTTGAAACAAAAGCAAAAAATAAAGCTACTATTCTTTTCATTTTTTTAATACTTTAAAAGTTGTATCGCCTTTCTTGATTATATAAATTCCCTTAGGAATTTCTAAAAAATTGTTTTCTGATATTCCAGAATCATTGTGTATCCTTTTTAGAAGTACACCTTTTTCATTATATATGAGAATATCGTTACTTTCCCTTTCAATATGTTGTAATTTTATGTCTGTTAATTCGTCTTCAAAAGATAGCTTTTCAAGTTCGGTTAATGGGAATTCAATAGAAACAGTTTTTGTAGAAACCTTTAATGTGTTTCCTTCATAAGTAACTATTGGCTTGTCTAAAAAATCACAACAGAATATCTCTCCTTCTTTTTGGTGAATGTTCAGAGTGTTCTGGGCAAATCCTGCAATCGAAAAGAGGATTATAGGAATTAATATCAAAAACTTTTTCATTGTTTTATCTTTTTGTTAAACGCAAAAACGTGAGACTCTACACTTGCTCGCCACTCATTCAAGGTCGTAGGAAACCTATGGTTAATGACGAACAGATAGAATCTCACGTTGAAAGTTATACGTACCCCCCAAAAGTGTGCCGATGAGGTTAATCCTCCTTGGCACACTACGAGGGTTGATAATACAACCTACCCGTGACACCTTCTCTGCAATGTCATTGATAACCAATTTGAATTTCCTACGTTCAGAATGATCAATGAGCAAAGCGTTGACGACGCCTTATGTATGTTTGCAAACGCATTTATTGCGAATGCGCAGCAAAGTTACTAAAAATCAATAAGAATAAAGACATTATTTGTTATCGATTTCGTAAAAACTGAAATTTTTGTCTAATTATGCTACTATAATTACCAAAAACATCAGCCAATATGTCAAAACCATAGTGCATGATACAAGAAACCGTATCAACGATGACATGAAATGTGTCGGTAAAGGTTTGTGGCATGAAGATTGTATAATTCATTATCGGAAGACGGCAGAAACAGCGTTTCTTGCATTACTTCATACGGAATGGTGCAAGAAACGCTGTTTTTGCGACCAAACCCAAAGGAGCGAGTAAGGAAACAACGTGCACGGCTGATTCTATGATAATTATTATCGGAAACAACATAGAGATGGCATAAACAATCTATTTAACGCAACAGAAAACGGAGTTTCCACAGTATTCATCTTAAACCTTTTATCAAACTACAAGCGAAATTGGAACTCTTAGCTTGGAGCATCTAAACAACGGCGCACATTTTCTGTTCATTTCAAATGTGTTGGCACGTGCTGAGGCCGATGCGAATTAAAGAGTAAGCTCAGCGCACAGATTGTCTCGCTAAAGGCTGCCATGGAGCAAAAGGATGAAGACTTGAAAATCTCGCAAAAAAGTATGCTGACAGATGACATCGCTACAGCCGATGCTGAGCGTGACGGACTTTACAGCGGTTACAAAAAGGCAGTTAATGGCTTCAAGAATTTGTCTGTGGAGAACATGGCAAAAGCAGCAAAGGTACTGACGCAACACATCAAGGAGGTACTTCGTAGACACCTGCTCTAATCCAATTGAGCCACCTCGCCAGTTTTGCCATAACAGATTTACCACTCCGCTATCGCTTGTCTGGAACGCCATAGTCTATCCAGCGCTCCTGCGGATAATAGCCTTTGATGACCTTCTTGGTCTCGCTATAAGTCTCCTTGACAGTCATAAAGGTTGCGTTCATGTGCTTCACCTTTTCACTAAGTTCAGCACGTATCTTGTCAACCTCTGCACTTTGCTGTTTGAGTATTGAGAGATTATTCTCAAATTTAGCTACTTCTTCGTTCGTCACTCCACGCTCACCAATTTCGCTGATGTGTCGCTTCACGCCTTTCACGAACGTACGGCTCTTTTCAAGCTGGATTTCTATCGTTTTTGCCATTTCTATAAGATCTTAATTGTTCCTGTTTGTTTTCTTTTTACTATACAAATTTACAAAAAACATGTTCTTGCGTAAATATAAAATGTATCTTTGTATAAGATAAGCTGTGTCTCAGGATATCTGCGGCAATACGTAAGGCGCCAACGATAAGCCGAAGAATTGGTTATTGGAAAATTGACAGTCTGGAAAGACTTCACATGTAAGTGCAAGAGAATTATGATGAACAACAGAAAGCAAATAAACATCCAGTATTACGACTCGCCATGCGGCCGATTGGTCTTGGCTTCTTTCGCTGACAGTCTATGCCTTTGCGATTGGAGCGACAATCCTTTTGCAGAGCGCAACATGCGTAGACTGACAAGGGGCATGAATGTTTCTTTCAAGACTGGGACAACCTCTGTCTTGGAAGAGACCAAAAGACAACTCGACGAATACTTTGCCGGCAAGCGCAAGGCTTTCGACATACAGTTACAACTGACGGGTACTGATTTTCAGAATGAAGTGTGGAACGCTTTGCTCGACATTCCGTACGGAGCGACAAAGAGTTATAAGGATATAGCGCGATACATCGGCAAGCCCAAGGCCGTAAGAGCCGTGGCTGGAGCCATAGGCGCGAACGGCATCAGCATCCTGATCCCTTGTCATCGAGTAATAGGCAGCGACCATTCACTGACAGGCTATGCGGGAGGATTGGAGGCAAAGAAAATGTTGCTTGGTGTGGAGACAATTGTATTATAAGTGAGATAGTAAAAACTTTATAAAAGCCGAAGCCTTTTAGTTAAATATTCGCAATGTTTTAGCCTCCGAACGTCATGATTATTGCAAAATAGATATCTTTGTGCAGTAAATGACACATCGATTATACATACACCATAACGCCCTTCGTTTATAGTAAGTCGTCTAAACACCCCTTTTGCAGACAACTTATTATTAACGAATCATATATTTAATGGGCTTAATCATATTATATTTTTTAGGTGCTCTGTCACTATCCTTTTTATGTTCCGTCCTTGAGGCGGTACTCCTATCCACTCCTATGTCGTTCATCTCGATGAAGGAAACCGGCGGCAATAAGACTGCCGCTTTGATGAAACAGTATAAGAACAACGTAGACCGCCCGGTAGGCGCAATCCTTTCGCTCAACACCATTGCGCACACCATCGGTTCGGCAGGTGTCGGCGCCGAGTCGATGAAGCTCTTCGGCGAAGAATACTTCGGACTGATATCAGCCATTCTCACGCTGTTGATTCTTGTGCTTTCCGAAATCATCCCCAAGACTATCGGAGCATCCTACTGGCGTTCGCTCGCCATGCCTTCTACCAAGATCATCCGCGTGCTCATCTTCATCACCTACCCGCTGGTTCTGCTCTCAGAACTAATCACAAAGTTGTTCACTCCGAAGAATCATCAGGCTTCTGTGAGCCGCGAAGAAGTGTCGGCGATGGTTGACGTAGGCACAACGGAGGGCATCTTCCGCGAATCGGAAAGCAAAATAATAAAGAGTTGCATCCGTCTGGCGAGTGTGAAGGCACGCGAGGTGATGACTCCATCCATTGTAGTAGAATCTGCCAACGTGAACCTTACCATCAAGGAGTTCTACGAGCAGCAGACATGGAACTTCTCACGCATACCGGTATACGACAACAGCAAGGATTACATCATCGGCTATGTGCTGAAAGACATGGTGCTGAAGGAGTTATCAGAAGATAAGTTCGATACCAAACTCTCCGACCTCATGCGCCCGATTCTTTCCTTCAACGAAGACGATTCGGTATATCAGATATGGGAAAAGATGCTGGAGAAGCGCGAGCACATCTCCATCATCCTCGACGAATACGGCTGCCTACGTGGCGTGGTGTCGATGGAAGACATCATAGAAACCATGACCGGCGTCGAAATCGTGGACGAGGATGACGTGGCTGTTGACATGCAGGCTTTCGCCAAAGAGAAGTCACGCAGAAGGTTTAACGCTTCATCATGTTTTGGCACACATTCGGGCATTTAATCAGATTACCGCGCACCGAAAACATCATTACAGCAGCGTGGTAATAGCGTTACCGCGCAAAGGTAATACCGTTACCACGCTGCTGTAACTATGGTATCTTCACCTGTTCCACCTCCTTCACGAGCGAGTCTTTTCCGTTAAGCAAGTAGTATTTCACTCTTACCACGTTGTTAATCTCGGCAGAGCCTTTTACGCGTATGTGTCGTGTCTTGCCATAGACGGTGGTGTCGCGGCGTGAGGGATAGGACACAAGCTGTATGAACTCTCGGGTAGATCCGCTACCGATGTAGTAGAGTCCCACGCTGTCGGCTACAAACGTAGTATCGGCAGCCTTTGCGCGTGCCTTCTTGTTAATCAAAGCCGTGTCGGCAGGCTCAAATACCGAAGCCGCAACCGTATCGCCCAAATTAGGCGAGGATGCGAAGCGGCAACTTGTGAGAGCAAAGCCAGAGGCTACGATGCACGCAGCAATAAACAATATCGATTTCATTCTGTTTCTTAAATTTAAAATTACTGATAAAAATGAGGGTGAGTCAAAACTATAACATTTCGTTACAACTGCTTGCAATGGCTACGGCAGGAATGCCGTAGCCTCCTACAGTGTGGATGCGTGGGTATAGCAAGGATGCCACGCCCACTACTCCTTCATCGACAGCGAAATACGCTGGCGCTTGCAGTCCACTTCCGTCACACGCACCACAACGTGCTGATGGAGCTTTACGACGTCGTTCGGATCCTTCACATACCGATCAGCAAGCTGCGAGATATGCACCAATCCGTCCTGATGCACGCCGACGTCGACGAATGCTCCGAAGTTTGTGATGTTCGTCACGATACCCGGCAGAAGCATACCCACCTGCAAGTCGCCAATCTCATGCACACGCGGGTCGAACTCGAACACCTCAACCGCAGCACGCGGGTCGCGTCCCGGTCGCTGCAGCTCAGCCATGATGTCGGTAAGCGTAGGCATGCCGACAGCAGGAGTGACGTAGCGGTCGAGCTTTATGGTCTTCTGCAGGTCTTTGTCGGCTATGAGCTGCTGCACGGTGCAGCCCTTGTCCTCAGCCATGCGCTTCACGATGTCGTAGCTCTCGGGATGCACGGCGCTGTTGTCGAGCGGATTCTTGGCGTCGGGTATGCGCAGGAAGCCGGCACACTGGACGAAAGTTGCCGGTCCAAGGCGCGGCACCTTCTTCAGTTCGGCACGCGAGCGGAAAGGACCGTTCTGCTCTCTGTAGAGTACGATATTCTTAGCCGTAGTGGCGTTCAGTCCGCTCACGTAGGTGAGCAGGTGGCGGCTGGCTGTGTTGAGATTGACTCCCACCGTATTCACACACGACTCCACAACCATATCGAGCGACTTCTTCAGCTCCGTCTGGTCCACATCGTGCTGATACTGGCCTACGCCGATGCTCTTCGGGTCAATCTTCACAAGCTCAGCAAGTGGGTCCATAAGGCGTCGTCCGATAGAAACCGCTCCACGCACCGTCACGTCCTCCTTCGGAAACTCCTCACGCGCAACCTCCGAAGCCGAATAAACCGAAGCGCCGTCCTCGCTCACCACGAAGACATGTATCTTCGGGTCAAGACCAATCTCCTTTAGGAAAGCCGACGTCTCTCTGCTTGCCGTACCATTACCCACGGCAATCGCCTCTATATCGTATTTCTCCACCATGCCCAACACCTGGCGTGCTGCGCCACGCGTGTCGCTCTTGGGCGGATGCGGATAGATAGCCTCGAAATGGAGCAGCGTGCCTTGGGCGTCGAGACAAACCACCTTGCAGCCCGTTCTGAAACCCGGGTCAACACCCATTACACGCTTCTGTCCGAGCGGAGCGGCGAGTAGGAGCTGACGCAGGTTCTCGGCGAACACGCCTATAGCCTCCTGGTCGGCGGTCTGCTTGCTCGACACGGAGAACTCGGTCTCTATCGAAGGCTTCAACAGACGCTTGAAGGCGTCGTCGGCAGCCTCGCCTACCAGCTTGCTGCACTCACCGTAGCCACGCACGTACTGCGCCTTTATCTTCTGCTTGCATGCCTCGTCGTCGGCAGAGATGCTCACCTTGAGGAAGCCCTCACGCTCGCCGCGACGCATGGCAAGAAGGCGATGGGAAGAGCAGCGGCGGAGCGACTCAGAGAAGTCGAAGTAGTCGCGGTATTTCTGCGCTTCCTCGGCATCAGCCTTCGCCTTTACAGCCTTTGAGGAGATGACAGCCTCGCGTCGGTAGATGGCTCTGACCGCCTTGCGCACACTCTCGTTCTCATTGACGGCTTCGGCTATTATGAACTTTGCGCCCTCAAGCGCTTCTGCCACCGACTTCACCTCGCCCTTCACAAAGCGTTCGGCTGTGCGTGAGATGCTCTTATCGAGCTGCAGGAGGATGGCGTTGGCGAGCGGTTCGAGTCCGTTCTGTCGGGCTATGTCTGCCTTTGTGCGGCGCTTCGGCTTGTAGGGCAGGTAGATGTCTTCGAGCTCGGAGAGCGTCCAGCAGTTGTCGATGCGCTTGCGCAGATCGTCGGAGAGCTTGCCCTGGCTCTCGATGGTAGAAAGAATGGTCTCCTTGCGCTTGGCGATGTCGGTGAGCTTCTCGCGCATGAGCGCTATGTCCGACACCTGCACCTCGTCCATATTGCCGGTCATCTCCTTGCGGTAGCGACTGATGAACGGAATGGTGCAGTTCTCGTCGAGCAGCTGCAACGTGTTCTCCACTCCGCGCTGCGACAGACCAAGTGTCTCGGATATGATTGGTGTGAATGTATTCATCTTGCTTGTGTTTATGCAGATACAACAAGAGGTTATGACTGGAGAGCCATAACCTCTTTTCTGAAAATAAGTATATACGGCTTATTTCTGTTTGTTAATCTTCTTGGCTACGTAGGCGTCGATAACCGCAACGGCTGTGATGTTCACAATGTCGCGTACCGAGCTTTCGAAGTCGGTGAAGTGGATCGGCTTGTTCAAGCCCATCTGAATCGGGCCAATGATTTCGGCATCGGGGTCGAGCGCCTGCAACATCTTGTAGCTGCTCTGAGCGCTGCTCATGTTCGGGAAGACGAGCGTGTTGACGTCCTTGCCCTTAAGGCGTGTGAACGGATACTTGTCGTCGCGCAGCTGCTTGTTCAGCGCGAAGTTGACCTGCATCTCGCCGTCGATGCACATATCAGGGAAACGGCGCTGCAACTCGTCGACAGCTGCATGCACCTTCACCGGACTGCCAATCTCGTCTGTACCGAAGTTAGAATAGCTTATCATGGCTATCTTCGGCTCCTCGTTGAAGAAGCGCACGGTGTGGGCCGTGAGGCGTGCCACGTCGGCAAGGATATGCTCGTCTGGGTGGCGGTTGATAAGCGTATCTGAGATGAAGAACACGCCCTTCTTGGTGTTGAGGATGTGCATTGTGGCGAATGTGCTGTACTCGTCGCGGATGCCGATCACCTCTTTGGCTACCTTGATGGTGTTCGAATACTTGGTGTAAAGACCGGTGATGAACGCGTCGGCGTCGCCCGTCTCTACCATCATCATACCGAAGTAGTTGCGCTCGTACATCTTGTCGTATGCCTCCTCGAAGGTGTAGCCCTGGCGCGCACGCTTTTTGGCAAGGTGCTTGGCGTATGTGGCACGGCGGCCCTGCTCCTGGTCGGCACGCATGTCTACGATGTCAATGCCCTCAAGACTCAGCTTCAGACGTTGCGCCAAGCGCTGCAGACGGTCGGGATTGCCGAGAAGTACCGGATGGCAGATGCCCTCAAGGCGTGCCTGAACGGCTGCCTTCATCATAGACGGGTGACCGCCCTCGGCGAACACTACGCGCTGCGGATGCAGACGGGCTGTGTCGTGGAGGTTGCGTGTGAGCTTTGTCTCCTGACCCAGCAGCTGCATAAGATTCTTCTTGTAGGCGTCCCAGTCGGTGATGGTCTTGCGTGCTACTCCACTCTCCATTGCAGCCTTGGCAACAGCCGCACTCACCTCTGTGATAAGACGAGGGTCGACGGGTTTCGGGATGAAGTATTTCGGACCGAACGTGAGGTCGTTAACGTGATATACCTCGTTCACGATATCGGGCACGGGCTGCTTTGCAAGGTCGGCAATGGCATGAACGGCAGCCATCTTCATCTCCTCGTTGATAGCCTTGGCGTGAACGTCGAGGGCTCCACGGAAGATGTACGGGAAACCGATTACGTTGTTAATCTGGTTGGGATAGTCGCTTCGGCCAGTAGACATGAGCACGTCGGGGCGACTTGCCATTGCGTCCTCGTAGCTAATCTCGGGCACGGGGTTGGCAAGGGCGAACACGATAGGCTGGTCTGCCATAGAGCGGATCATATCCTGCGAGAGCACGTTGCCCTTAGAGAGTCCGACGAACACGTCGGCGCCCTTCACGGCTTCCTCAAGGGTGTGTACGTCGGTGCGCTTTGTGGCGAACAGGGCTTTCTGCGGAGTGAGGTTCGGACGGTCGGCGGTGATAACACCCTTCGAGTCGAGCATCACGATATTCTCTACTTTTGCGCCAAGCGCTACGTATAGCTTAGTGCAGCTGATGGCGGCTGCTCCTGCTCCGTTTACAACAATCTTTACGTCGGCGATGTTCTTGCCGGCTACCTCAAGCGCATTCTTCAAGCCGGCTGCCGAGATGATGGCTGTGCCGTGCTGGTCGTCGTGCATCACGGGGATGTCGAGGGTCTTCTTCAGACGCTCTTCGATGTAGAAGCACTCAGGAGCTTTGATGTCCTCAAGGTTGATGCCGCCGAAGGTAGGCGCAATCTTCTCTACTGCCTCGCAGAACTTCTCCGGATCTTTCTCGGCAACCTCGATGTCGAACACATCGATGCCGCCATATATCTTAAAGAGCAGACCTTTGCCTTCCATAACTGGCTTGCCGCTCATCGCTCCAATGTCGCCAAGACCTAACACGGCGGTGCCGTTTGAAATCACAGCGACAAGATTGCCTTTGTCTGTGTACTTATACACATCGTCCGGATTCTGCTGAATCTCGAGACACGGGAAAGCTACACCAGGAGAATACGCCAAACTAAGGTCGGTCTGGGTGTGGTAAGGCTTGGTCGGCTTTACTTCGATTTTGCCAGGACGTCCACTTTCGTGATACTCCAATGCACTTTCTTTTGTGATTTTAACCATTGTATTAAATAATTATTAGATATAGAATTTCACCGCAAAGTTACTGAAAAAGCTTGGATTAATGGCATCGGTTAAAAAAATAGTTTCGCACGTTTTGTTTAAAATAACATAAAAACTCGCAGCTCTTTGAAAGTTTTTTTATACTTTTGCGGAAAATTATAACGATATTCATCAGATTATAAATAGTTTTCTATGTACAAGGGAAGTTCTCAAACATGCTATAAGTTGGAATTGCGCAACAGGATTCTGAAGGCTGCCATGACCGAATTCCTGCACAAGGGCGTCAAGTCGGTAAAGATGGACGACATAGCCAACACACTTGCCATATCCAAACGCACGTTGTATGAGATTTATTCCAATAAGGAGGAACTTCTGCTTGAGGCGGTGCGCATACACGAACAGGAGTTCAACGACCACATGCTGCAATACAGCTTGGACAAGAACCATAATGTGATGGATATCATCATCGAGTTCTACAAAAAGAAGCTGCTTGCCATTGCTGACGTGTCGCCTTTGTTCCTCGTCGAACTGCGCAAGTACAAGCAGGTCGTAGAGCATCTCGAGAAGCAGAATGCAGAGCGCCACAACAACGCTCTACTGTTCTTCCATCGTGGCGTGAAGGAAGGTTTTTTCCGCTCCGACCTCAACTTCGACATTATCCTTAAAACAAGTTCTGCGTCTGCCAACTATGCTATGGAGACGCAGATGTACAAGAACTACAGCATTACTGCCATCATGCACAACACTATATTCCTTTATCTGCGCGGCATCTGCACAACGAAAGGCATAAAGGAACTGGACGCTGCAATCGCCGAATAAGCATCATATAAAAATTTAATAAAGCCTTAGTAAAGCATTCGTACACAACAATGTACGTACATTTACCAAGGCTTTATTTTGTATATAAAAAGTACAATTTTATCTTTACAAACGTGTAACCGACTTCACTCCCTTCACGGTGCGCAGCTTCTTCAACAATGCGTCGAGCTTCGACGTGTCGTCAATCAGCACGTTGAGATTGCCGCTGAACAGTCCGTCGTGACTGTCGATGTTTATCGACTTCATCACAATCTTTTGCTCCTTAGAGATGATGCTTGTAATGTTGTTCACGATGCCGAGGTCGTCGTTGCCTACAACGCGCAGCGTGATGTTATACTGCGATGTTCCCTTGCCGCTCCATCTTGCTTTCACTATTCGATAGCCGAAGCGCTTACGCAGTTCGGGGGCGTTCGGACAGTCCTGACAATGTATCTTGATACCGCCGTTCACGGTCACGAAGCCGAATATCTGGTCGCCGTAGATAGGATGGCAGCATTGTGCCAGCGAGTAGTCCACGCCTTTAAGGTTGCGGTCGATAACCAGCTCGTCGTCTGACGACTTTGTGCGGAAGCTGTTTGCGTTATTGTCTTTGTCAAGCACAAACTCTTCTGCCGAACGTATCGCAGCGCCCATCTTCTGGTTTGCGCCGTGTTCCTTCTCGGCTATGTATCCGTCCACAACATCGTTGATGTCTATCTTCTCGTCTACGAGTTGTCTGTAGAAGTCGGAAGTCTCTTTGAAGCCCATCTTCGAGATGAGATGGTAAAGCACGCTCTCCTCAAGCTCTATCTTTCGGTTCTTGAACTTGCGCTCGAGCATCTCTTTCGCAAACACTCCGTCCTTCACCTTCAGCTCCTTCAGCGCAAGGCGTATCTTCGACTTCGCACGCGAGCTTTGCACGATGTTCAGCCACTCCTGCTTCGGCGTCTGGTTGTTCTGCGTCAGAATCTCTATTGTGTCGCCCGAGTGAAGCACCTCTCTGAACGACACGTTCCTGCCGTTTATCTTGCCGCCGACGCACTTGTTGCCGACGCCTGAGTGTATGTGGTAGGCGAAGTCGAGCACGGTCGATCCTTTCGGAAATTTCAGCAGATCGCCTTTCGGCGTGAACACGAACACCTCGTCCTCGTACAGATCCATCTTGAACTGGTCCATAAGCTGCAAGCTGTCGCCTGCTTCGAGTGCTGCTCGTATGTTGTTGAGCCAATCGTCTATGCCCGAATCGCCCTTGATGCCCTTATAGCGCCAGTGCGCAGCCAGACCTTTCTCGGCTATCTCGTCCATGCGCTCGGTACGTATCTGCACCTCCACCCACTTCTGCTCCGGACCGAGCACGGTTATGTGCAGACTCTCGTAGCCGTTCGACTTCGGCACCGAGAGCCAGTCGCGCAGACGCTTCGGGTTGGGCTGGTACATGTCGGTGATGAGCGAGTAGGTCTGCCAGCATTGCATCTTCTCTTCGCTCAGCGGCGAGTCGATGATGATGCGTATAGCGAAGAGGTCGTAGATGCCCTCAAAACCGCATTGCTGCTTCTTCATCTTCTGCCATATCGAGTGTATGCTCTTCGTTCTGCCTTTTATATGACTCTTTATGCCCATGGCGTCGAGCTTCTCGGCGATAGGTTTTATGAATTTCTCTATATATGCATCGCGCGAGCGCTTCGTCTCGTTGAGCTTCTCCTTTATCATATAGTAGGCGTCGTGCTCAAGATACTTCAGGCTGAGGTCTTCCAGCTCGCTCTTCAGCTTATAGAGGCCCAGCTTGTGTGCCAGCGGAGCATACAGATAGCTCGCTTCTTCGGCCACTTTCTGCTGCGCCTCGCTGTTCTCCGTATCGCGGATATGGCGCATAAGCACCACGCGCTCAGATATCATAATCAGCACCACACGCATGTCCTCGGCGAACGAGAGCAGAAGGTTGCGAAAATTCTCGCTCTCTATCACCGGCGACTTGCGGTATAGCTCGTGAATGCGTACAAGGCCTCGGATGATATGCGCTATGCTCGTGCCGTATTCTGTCTCTACCTCTTCTATCGTGAGACTCTCGTTCGCCACGCTGTTGTAGAGCAATATCGACAGCACGCAGTCGCGCTTCATGCCTATCTCCTCAAGCTCCAGCAGAGCGGTCTGGAAACTCATAAGTATAGGGTTCAGTCCGAAAACGTCTCTCTTTATCTTGTTCTCCTGCAGATCGCTCTCTATCTGCTTGCGCACCTTCTCAGCGTCTTCCTCACGGTATTCGTCGCCCATCTGCTGCCTCAGCTGCTCGCTCATCTCAAGGAGCTCTGCCTTCTCTTCTTCTGTAAATTTGAACATTTCTCCCATAACTTTTGTGTTTATGTGCAAAACATTTTGTCTAATACAAAGACAAAGGTAAGAAGATTTTCCGAAAAACTTACAAAATAGTCGTTTTTATTTGAACAGACCGTAGAGCATGGCGTCTATCTGGTCCGTAATCTTTCTGAACGCCTCCGTGTCCGACTCAAACTTCTGCGTGTCACCGTCCACTATTATCAGCCGTCCCTTGTAGTCCTTTATCCACTCCTCGTATCTCTCGTTAAGTCCCGTCAGGTAGTCGATGCGTATCGTCTGCTCGCATTCGCGTCCGCGCTTGCCTATCTGGCTGATAAGGTTTGGCACCGTCGAGCGTATGTATATCATAAGGTCGGGCAGCTTCACGAGCGTCATCATCGTGTCGAACAGATCCGAGTAGTTCTCGAAGTCGCGGTCCGACATATATCCCTGTCCGTGCAGATTGGGCGCAAAGATGCAGGCGTCCTCAAAGATGGTGCGGTCCTGAATGATGTCCTTGTCGCTCTGGCTTATCTCCACCACTTCCTTGAAGCGCTTATTCAGGAAGTATATCTGCAGATTGAACGACCATCTCGACATATCGTTGTAGAAGTCGTCGAGATACGGATTGTGCTCAACGGGTTCGAAACGTGGCGACCAGTTATATCTTTTTGCCAACATCTTGGTCAGCGTGGTCTTGCCGCTGCCAATGTTTCCGGCTATAGCTATATGCATTGTTCTTTCTGTTATTTTGAGTGAGTACGATTGGTTGCCAAGATAGCGTCTATCTTGTCCGTAATGAAACTGAAGTCCTCCTGGCGCGTCTTGTAGTCGAGTTTGTCCACATCTACGGTAAGCACCTTGCCCTTGTATTTGTTAAGGATAAAGTCCTCGTAGCGGTCGTTCAGTCCTTGCAGATACTCGATAGGTATCTTCTGCTCGTAGACGCGTCCGCGCTTCTGTATGTTCTCCACGAGGTGTGGCACCGAAGCTCTCAGATAAATCATCAGATCGGGCAGCTTCACCTTCTCCATCATTATCTCGTACAGCTCCATATACGTCTCAAAGTCGCGGTCACTCATGTTTCCCTGCTCGTAGTTGTTCGCCGTGAACACGAACACGCCTTCATGAAGGGTGCGGTCCTGGATGACGATGTTCTCCGAATCCGCAAATCCTATAACGTCCTTGAAGCGTTCTTTCAGAAAGAACACTTCCATCGCGAACGACCACCGCCGCAGATCCTTGTAGTAGTCGTCCATGTACGGATTGTTCACTACTGTCTCATACCGCGGTTCCCATTGGTAGTGCTCCGCAAGCATCTCTGTGAGTGTTGTCTTGCCGCAACCAATATTTCCTGCTATTCCTATATACACTTGTTCTGATCTGTATGTTGATTAAACTTACTTATGCTTGCTATACTCATACTCGCCGCCGGTTATCTCCCGTAGCGTCAGATTCCTGTAGAGTATGTTGTACATCTCTGTCCACTGACTGCCCAGGCGGAAGCGCACGCCCTCGTCTTCGTATATGAAGCGTATCGTGCCGTCGCCGCCTATAGCCATCGTCGAGTATGCCGACTTCCCGTCCGTCACTTCATAGCGCTTCCAGCCGTCCACCCAGTCCTCCGGAGTCCTCCAGTCTTCTGCCTCGCCGAAAGCCTTCCAGTATATCGACACATGGCTGCGGCGCTCCAGGTTAGACGCATGGTCGCCATTCGAGCCGCGCGGCACCGACTGCAGGGCTACGTACGCACGCTTCCCGCCCACTGCCCTTGCCGGCACCAGCAGAATCTCGCCGTTGGTGTTGTTGTTCAGAGTTGCCGTTCCGCCCTCTTCTGCTTCAGACGCTACCGGCGTGGCCCAGCTTCCGCTGTTACACTTCTTGTTCTCGTACGTGTAGATGTTGAAGCAGCGCCCCTCCTTGCCGCCGCGTCTGCAGCTCAGCAGCACACGTCCGTCGGGCAGCTCTTCTATCTTCGCCTCGTCGCCCTCCGGTGCCGGACGCGCATCGGCGCCGCCTAACGGCTTCCACGTGCCGCCGAAGTCGTCCGAGTAAACCACAAGGCTTCCCTCGTTCGTCACCACCGCCGAATAGATGCGTTGGTAAGCGCCGCGCTTTACGAGTCTGCTCTGACAGATCTTTCCGCTCGTAAAGAACAGGCGGTATATGTTGCCGTGGCCTCTATACATGTCGTATATCTCCTGCGTCACCTCGCCGCCCCTCCAGGTGCGTCCGTCGTCCTCGCTATAGTAGCGGCCCACCTTCAGCGCCTCGCTGTAGTCGCCTGGCGTGCTCACCCTCGACCGTCCGTAGCCCACTTCGCCCGAACCGGTCATTATCAGCATCCGTCCCGTCCTGCGGTCGCGCACCACAGCCGCGTCGCCATGGCTCTGGTCGAAACCGCCGCTGCCGAAACCCCTCACGGCACATTCGGCGGCGCCCCATGTGCGCCCGCCATCCTTGCTCCGGCGCACCTCTATGCTGATGTTGCCTACCGACCCCACGTCGCCCCAACTCGTAGCGTCCGTCACACCCGAACGGTTGTCCGAGAAGGCTATCACCTGCTCGTCGTAAGCCACGATCGCCGGAATGCGATAATACTCATGCCGCGCCGTGTCCGTCTGCCATAGCGTCGTCTGCGCACAGCCCAATGTGGAAGCAAGCGCAACCACTACCGTAGTAACTATTTTCTTCATCTTCTTCGTTTTTTAGGTAAATTGTTTCTTTCTAAGCCATGGCTGCCTCCCCCTATGTGCATATCTCATGGGGGTGCAGCAGTCTCTGCTGCACCAACCAATCTAAAGGTCTCCGCAGCAAAGCTCCCTCAAGGGGTGCAGCAGTCTCTGCTGCACCAACCAAGCTAAAGGTCTCCGCAGCAAAGCTTCCTCAAGGGGGTGCAGCAGTCTCTGCTGCACCAGCCATCCTAAAGGTCTCCGCAGCAAAGCTCCCTCAAGGGGTGCAGCAGTCTCTGCTGCACCAACCATCCTAAAGGTCTCAGCAGCCAAAGCTCCTTTTAGCCAGCAAAGTTAGCAATTTTTATCGAGAAAATTGTAACTTTGCACTCTAATCACAAATATACACCCAGTTCAACAATTATGATTACAGTCGATGCACTAACCGTCGAGTTCGGCGGCACCACCCTTTTTAAAGACGTCTCCTTCCAGATAAACCCCAAGGACCGCATAGCTCTCATGGGCAAGAACGGAGCCGGCAAGAGCACCCTCCTCAAGATCTTGGCCGGCGTCCGCACAGCCACACGAGGCTCCGTTTCGATGCCCAAGGACTGCGTCGTGGCCTACCTCCCCCAGCACCTCCTTACCGAAGACAAGCGCACCGTGTTCGACGAAACGTGCCAGGCGTTCGCCCATCTCCATGAAATCCAGGCAGAAATCGACCGCATCAACAACCAGCTCTCTACCCGCACCGACTACGAGAGCCCCGGCTACATGCTGCTCATCGAGAAGCTGTCCGCCCTCTCCGAGCGGTTCTACGCCATCGACTCCACCCACTTCGACGAGCACGTCGAGAAGACGCTACTCGGACTCGGCTTCCAACGCTCCGACTTCAACCGCCCCACAAGCCAGTTCTCCGGAGGATGGCGAATGCGCATCGAACTCGCTAAACTCCTACTCAGGTCGCCGGACGTCCTCCTCCTCGACGAGCCGACAAACCACCTCGACATCCAGTCTATCCAATGGCTCGAACAGTTCATCACCAACAGCTCTAAGGCGGTAGTCGTTATCAGCCACGACCGAAAATTCGTCGACAACATCACAACTCGCACCATCGAGGTCACTCTCGGACGCATCTACGACTACAAGGCTTCATACAGCCAATATCTCGAGCTGCGAAAAGAGCGACGCCAACAGCAACTCAAGAAATACGAAGAACAGCAGAAATTCATCGCCGAGACGCGCGACTTCATCGAACGCTTCAAAGGCACATACTCAAAAACGCTCCAGGTGCAGAGCCGCGTAAAAATGCTCGAAAAACTCCAACTCATCGAGGTCGACGAGGAGGATACAAGCCACCTCCGACTGAAGTTCCCGCCTTCTCCACGAAGCGGAGCATACCCCGTCCAAATGAACGACGTAGCCATGGCGTTCGACAACAAGACTGTCTTCAGCGGCGTCAATCTTACCGTCGAGAGAGGCGACAAGATAGCCTTCGTCGGGCGAAACGGCGAGGGTAAGTCTACTCTCGTCAAGTGCATCATGGGACAACTGAAAAACCAGGGAAAGCTACAGATCGGACACAACGTACAGATCGGATACTTCGCACAAAACCAGGCGTCGCTACTTGACGGCGAGCTCACTGTTTTCCAGGCCATCGACGACGTGGCGAAGGGAGAAATACGCAACAAAATACGCGACCTACTGGGAGCCTTCATGTTCGGAGGCGAAGAGTCGACAAAGAAGGTAAAGGTGCTCTCCGGAGGAGAACGCACACGACTCGCTATACTCAAACTCCTACTACAGCCGGTCAACCTCCTCATACTCGACGAGCCGACAAACCACCTCGACTTACGCACCAAAGACGTGCTCAAGCAGGCACTACAGGAATTCGACGGAACGCTCATCGTCGTAAGCCACGACCGCGACTTCCTCGACGGCCTCGTCTCTAAAGTCTACGAATTCGGAGACGGACGCGTTCAAGAACACCTGGGCGGTATCTACGAATTCCTCGAGTCAAAGAAAATGGAGAGCCTTCACGAACTTGAGAAGAAAAACTAAACATATGAAGCTGATAACAACAAGCGACTGGCACATCGGAAACCTTTTCCATGGCAACGACCGTCTGCCAGAGCATAAACACTTTCTAAAATGGCTTCTTCAAAAAATTGAAGAGCAACAGCCCGATGCCCTTCTTATAGCAGGCGATGTGTTCGACAATGGCAATCCTTCCGCTGCTGCCCAATCTGCCTATTATGAGTTTCTGGCTGACGCCACCCAAGCATCCCCTCAGATGCAAATTATCATAACAGCGGGCAATCACGACTCAGCCAGTCGTATTGAAGCTCCTCGCGCCCTCCTCACACGACATAATGTAGAGATAAGGGGAAACGTGCGTCGCACATGGAACGCTGACAACGACGGCGGGAAATGGGATATTGACTACAACGACCTAATGGTACCCGTAAGAAATAAAAACGGGGAAGAAGCTATTGTGCTCACAGTTCCATACCTGCGAAGCGATATTGTACAGAATGTATGTTATTCGGAAGGAGTAAACACCTTTCTTCGCAACCTCACAAGTATGGCTCGTGAAACTTATCCCGATATTCCAATCGTAATGATGGCACACATGTACGCTAAAGGCGCTGACATCGCTTCAAAGGATGCCAGCGAGAAGATAGTTATCGGCGGACAGGAGGAGGTGAACATGCAAGGTTGGATTGGACACCCCGACTACCTTACCTGTGGCCATATACATAAGCGTCAACATATATGGAATACAGACTGGGCACGTTACACGGGAAGTGTTCTGCCTATGTCTTTTGCCGAAATAGACTACAGACATGGTGTCGATATGGTAACAATCTCCAACACGCAAAAGCCTAAGGTGGAGTTTCTCGAATACACTCCACAACACAAGCTGTGCATCCTGCCGGAAGGAGACGATGAACTCACTCCTAAGAAGCTACAGAAACTAATCAGAGAGAAGTTGCCTGATAGAACGGACGATAAGTTGGACGACAATTTCGTGTATCTTGTCCTTAAGGTGAAACTGGAGAAGGTAAGTAATGATGACATCAAGGAACTGGAGGCGATCATCAGCAAGAAGAATGCAGTTCTTTGTAAAATACAGAAAATAATACCCACTCTTGACCTCAGTACGATAGTCGACAGCCATCATATTCAAAGTATTGATGACATCCTCAATCGCGACCCTCTTGACACGTTAAAGGAAACGTTCGCTGTTAAACACAATGCGGAAATGACCGAACATCAAGAGATGATTCTCAAGCAGTTACTCGAACACATTAAAGAAAACATGAACTAATGAAACTCATAAAGCTCGAAATACAGAACCTTGCATCTCTCGACCGTATAGGAGGAGAGACAATCAACTTTGAAGAAGGAGCATTAGGCGACAGTACGATATTCAGTATTGTCGGTCCTACCGGTAGCGGCAAGTCTACAATTCTTGACGCTATATGCCTTGCGCTATACAATCGTGCACCACGCTATCCACGCAAGAAAGGCGACCGCAATCAGAATATCGAAGTATTCGGCAATTTGAGTTCTGAAGAGAAATGTCGTCTTGCGCCTACTGACTCGCGCAACATCCTCACACGCGGCAAGAAGGAAGGCTATAGCAAACTTACTTTTCTTGCGAACAACGGCACACTATACCGTGCAGAATGGTATGTCCGCATGAAAACCAAAAAGTTTGAAGATCCTACTCTGTCTCTCTACAAGATTGATGTCAACAATGGTGTACCTACAGAAGAGGTTGACGACTGGAATAGACTTCCTCTTATCATCGGTCTGGACTACGAACAGTTTCTGCGAACCGTACTTATAGCCCAAGGATCGTTTGCTAACTTCCTTACTGCCAAGGAAAATGAACGCTATGAATTGCTCGAAAAGCTCATCGGGTGTGAGGAATTGTACACAAACATAGCCAAAGAGATAAAGCAGAAAAAGGACGAAGCCGTTAAAGCCTACGATCTGATTGCAGCCAACTTCACAGCTCAAGAGAAGGACCTTATACCCGAAGAAGATCTCTGTAGCGTAAAGGAACGCATCAACGAACTGGAGAAGTTGGATAAGCAGATAAAAGAGGAGTTGCAGAAAATAACAGAAGCGCTTACCTGGTACACTACTTTTGAAAAGCACCAGCAAAACATCGTAAAATTTGAGCAGGCTTTCAACGAAGCAAAAAGTCAGATAGATACTTTTGCAGAGCAAGCAGCTCGTCTCTCGCTTCACGATGCAACCCTTCCTGCCGTAGCCCTGTTAAAGGATATCAAGACATCCGAAACAAACATTGCTTCTCTGGAGAAAACCCTAAAAGAGTTGGAGTCTGCTATCTTAAATAAAGAAAAGGAGATAAAGCAGGAGGAAGATGTTGAACTCAAACTGCTTAAAAACAATGCCCAAAAGGCTTCGGAGGAGCTTGAAATTCAAAAACCTCATATCAATAAAGCCCGCCAGATAAAAACCGAACTCGAGGCTTTGCAGACAGCTCTTAACGACAAGGCAAAAGTAAAAACTGAAGCCGAGAATGCCAAAGTTAAAGCTGAGAAAGCTGTAGTTGATAACAGGAAAAATATTGAAGCTGCAGAAGCTGTGCTTAGCAAATCGAAGGAAAGTTTGATTGCCTTGCAGCAGCGAACGAAGGAAGAAGAGAAGCTTTTGTCGCAAAAGGCTGATGATGCCACATCTTCATACGAGGAAGAGAACAAAAAGCTTGAATGTAGCGATGCTGCGAAACTTCAGAATGCCAAGACTATGGCAGAACGAAACCTTACAGACCTCAATTCTGCCATTCGCATACAAGCTGCTTTGAAGGCAAAGCGTACAGAACACGACAAGAATGTCTGCCAGCAAAAGGTATTGACAGACAGAAACGCTGTAATCTCAGAACTGCTTAAGAATTACAGAATCGAAGAACTTAATAAGGAACTCGAGATTCTTCTCAAGTCGTACGCCCTTATGACAAGCGAAAACTGGGCTTTGCATCGTGGCAATCTGACAGAAGGTGAAGCTTGTCCGCTATGTGGTGCTACGCATCATCCTTACAGCGACAAGGAAGCCATCTTACCGGTAATCGACGATATGAACGCTCTTATTGAGGGTAAACGTGCACAGATCAACGCCCAACAGACAGAAAAACAGCAGCTCACCAAAGAACAGAGTAGGAACAAAGGACTTTTGGACGGTATAAGCAAAACTATAGAAACGCTCCGTTCTGAAACGGCAAGCCTTTCTGACGAATGGAAAGTGATAGCTTGCGCGCATAACAACTGGCCGGAGGCTGAAGATCTGCTCAGATCGCTCATGCCGGAAATCGAAAAGAAGGTAAAGCTTTCCGACGCAGAACTAAAGGCATACAACGAGCAGGTAAAGCTTGTAGACAAACTCCGCAAGCATATGGATGCAGCTGATAAGGCAAAGCAGGAATACACCAAAACTGCATCAGAAAAGATACAGACGGCAGAAAAAAGAGTAATGGAAGCAAACACATTGCTCGAAACTGAAAAGGGAAAAACCGAAAATCTTAAAGCCCAACTCTCAGATAAAGCTGCCGTTTTCTCGTCTGCAGCAGAAGCTTTGGTTGATGCGCAGCATATCGTTGAAACAAAGCGGCTTGATTTGAATAAAGAGATTGGAGACAAGGATCCTGACGAATTTGAGAATTCGCTGAACGAAGCCAAGTCAAAGGCTGACAGCTTAGTGAGAGCTAAGACTGAAGCCATTTCACGATTGCGCGAACTACTCAATGAGGTACGGGGAAAAGAATCGGCAACCAAAACACAGAAAGAAAAAGAGCACGACTCTATAAACAAGCGGAATGCTGAACTTTCGGCGTGGCTGGCAGACTACAACAAGGCTCATACCAAGAATATTCTTACTGAAGACTCTATCGCTCATCTCCTCTACTCTACCGAGAATTGGGAGCACATACGCACCATCCAAAAGCGATTGCAAGATGCCTTCACCTCTGCAGAAACTACTCTTCGCAACGAAAACCGCTCTATGCACGAGCTTCTGCAGAAGAAACCCGATATGCAGAAAGAGGCGCTGCTCACAAAAAAGGCAGAACTTGAGAACGTCTCCAACCAAGAATTTATCGACACCAAAGCCCGACTCCAACGTCACAACATGGCTAAAGAATTGATGGGCAATATGTTTGCGCAAAAGCAGAAAGCGGAAGTCGCAAAACGCGAATGGGAGGAGATCGCTGACGCCATCGGGGGCGACGGCAAGACGCTACGCAAGATAGCTCAATGCTACACGCTGCGCTTCCTCATTGAGCATGCAAACGTCGAAATCAGAAAGTTCAACTCTCGATACGAACTTCTGCAGGTGAAGAATTCGCTCGGCATCCGCGTGGTCGACCACGACCGTGCCGACGACGTGCGCGACACGACGTCTCTCTCTGGTGGCGAGACTTTCATCGTTTCGCTCGGACTGGCGCTCGGGCTTTCCTCTCTCTCGTCACGCAACATCAGTTTCGAGAATCTCTTCATCGACGAGGGCTTCGGCACGCTCGACCCCGACACTCTTGCCACAGTTATCGACTCCTTGGCAATGCTCCAGTCGTCTCAAGGAAAGAAAGTAGGCGTAATCAGCCATACCGACACCATGTCCGAACGCATTACTACCCAGATACGCATCATCAAGGACGGTAACTCCGGTAGCAGCCATATAGAAATATATCCGTAATTGAAAGCAAAAACTCGTTTTAATAAACTTTTTTCAAGTTTCATTTTGTAAACAACAATAAATTTTCTAAATTTGCACGCAAATAGATAACATTTTGTTTAACAAAAACATACACAACATGAAGAAAACGCTACTTTCTATCGCTGCGCTTCTCGTTTCTGCTAACGCAGCCCTCGCTCAGAACGGCATCACCGAACTGCCCGACGCCGACCATAACGGACTCACTATCACTGCTATGTCGCCTAACGCCAAGTTCGTCGCCGGATCTAACGCCTCTACATTCGGAGGCTTTATCTTCGACCTCGAAAACGACAAAATCGTCAACTTCGACGTCAACCCCTCCGACGACCCCGACGCCGACGTCGACCTCCAGATAAAGGCTATAGCCAACAACGGCCTCGCGGTCGGATGGAACGGACCGGCCTCTACGTTCGACTTCTCTACGCAGAAATGCACCTCTTACGGTGCCACCGACCAGTACCTCTTCAACGGCATCAGCCCCTCCGGGGGCTACATCGTCGGTGCACGCTACGACGGCGCACAGACCGAAGGCACGCCCTGCATCTTCCACGACGGCACGCCCCGCGACCTACCGCTCCCCTCTAACTCCTTCCTCGGATACGAGTCCGCTGGCGCCGCCGCCCTCTCCGTAGCCGACAACGGCACCATCTCCGGCTACTTCGTCGACGATATGGCTACTCGTCCTGCCACCACATGGGCGCTGCTCAACGACGGCTCTACCCCCTTCCCCTACCCCGTCTCTCGTCCATACTTCGCCGCTACGGCTGAGTCCTCAAAGCCCTACGCCATGTTCAGCTGCGACCAGACAACAATGTCCCCCAACGGCAAGTGGCTCATCATCAACTACGAGAAGTTCCTCGGCGACTCCGGATCGCTCATCTCCACCGCTCGCTACAACCTGCAAACCGACGAGGTCGAGTTCTTCACGCCCAACGACGACGACGAGCGCTTCGCCGAGGTCGGTGCCGAGGTCTACGGCTTCGGCATCTCTGACGACGGCACGGTCGTCGGATTCTACGGCGGCGCTTACGGACCGCGCGTCGGCTTCATCTGGAAAGCTGGCGAAAGCGACATACAGCGTCTCGCTACTGCCTTCCCCGGTGCTACACGCCTCGCCGACTACGACGAGGGCTTCTTCAATACGCCCTGCGCCATCTCTGCCGACGGACGCTACATAGCCGGCTTCGCATACATCTCACCCGAAGACCAGGACGAGGACGAATACTACCTCTCATGGGTGCTCGACACACAAGACCCCGACGCCGCTGGCTCCGCTACCGACGTCGCTCCTATCGTCGTCAAAGACAAAGACAAGGTAGCAAAGATAAAGGCGCTCTACTCGCTCGACGGCGCTCGACGCAACACACTCTCTAAGGGCATCAACATCCTACGTATGTCCGACGGCAAAAGCCTCAAGAAGCTCGTCAAATAACGCCCGCCGCTAATATTTTACCGCGTAGCGAAAACCTCATTACAGCATAGCTGAACAACCCTTACCGCGCAAAGGTAACATCCTTGCCACGCAAAGGTAACGATGCTGGCTGTCTGAATAACCAAGACGGTTGTGAGACAAACCCCTCTCACAACCGTCTTTTTTATATTTCTTTGCATAGATTTTTTTTGCAGCAATAAAAATAATGTGTACCTTTGCTCTCTGTAAAACCTACTAACGAACAGAGCATCGTTGCACCCTCAGTCGCCTAACGACACATCGTGCAGCCTGCGAAGTTCTTAAACAATTCATTCAGTTATGCTAAAACAAATACTCAACGGTCGCGTTCTCACTCCACAAGGCTGGCTCGAAGGCGGCTCTGTAATCATCGACGGCAACAAAATCTTAGCCGTATCCAACAGCGACCTACACATCGTAGACGCAGAAATCATCGACGCTAAAGGATGCTATGTCGTGCCCGGCGGTGTAGATCTTCACGTGCATGGAGGCGGCGGACGCGACTTCATGGAGGGCACCGAGGAGGCGTTCCGCGTGGCTATCAAGGCGCACATGAAGCATGGCACCACTTCCATATTCCCTACTCTCTCTTCTTCTACCGTCCCCATGATTGAGGCTGCTTGCGAAACATGCGAGAAGCTCATGGCTGAGGAGAACAGCCCCGTGCTCGGACTTCACCTCGAAGGCCCTTACTTCAATCCGAAGCAGGCGGGAGCGCAGATACCCGAGTGGATAAAGCCGCCAGTAGCCGAGGAGTACGAACCGCTGCTCGACAAGTATCCGTGCATCAAGCGATGGGACGAGGCGCCCGAGCTACCTGGCTCTATAGAGTTCATACAGTCGTGCCGCAAGCATGGCGTCGTGGCTTCTATCGGCCACACTCGCGCCACATACGCTGACGTCGTGGCCGGACATAAGGCTGGCATGATGCACGCCACTCACTTCTACAACGCCATGCCCGTTGTCTACAAAGAGCACGAGTTCAAGGTGCCGGGCACTGTAGAGAGTGTCTACGCTCTGCCAGATATGACCGTAGAGGTGATCGCCGACGGCATACACGTACCGCCGGTTATGCTTCGTGTCGTCTATCAGATCAAGGGCGTAGAGAAGACAGCGCTCATCACCGACTCTCTGGCGTGTGCTGCAAGCGACGAGGGCGTGGCGTTCGACCCGCGTGTCATACTCGAAGACGGCGTGTGCAAGCTGGCAGACCACTCGGCGCTTGCCGGATCTATCGCCACAATGGACCGCCTCATACGCACGTGCGTACAGATGGCGAAAATACCGATGGAGGACGCATGCCGCATGGCGAGCGAGACGCCTGCAAAGATCATGGGCGTGTTCGACCGCAAGGGATCGCTCGAGGACGGCAAGGATGCCGACATCATGATGTTCGACAAAGACCTTAAGCTTACATACGTAATGCAGATGGGCAACGAGGTTACAAACGAACTCTAAACCGAAAACACTATGTTGAAACAATTTGTCAATGGTCGCATCCTCACACCTAAAGGATGGCTTGATGGCGGCTCCATTGTTACCGACGGCAACAGAATCAGAGCCGTCTCTAACATCAACCTTCATGTGGTCGGAGCCGAAATCATCGATGCCAAGGGTGGCTACATAGTCCCCGGCGGCATTGATATGCACGCTCATGGTGGCGGCGGACGCGACTTCATAGAGGGTTGCGAGGACGCTTTCCGGGCGGCTGTTAATGCGCATCTCAAGCATGGCACCACCGCTATATACCCAACGCTCTCTTCTTCTACAGTTCCTACCATCGAGGCTGCTTGCACGGTGTGCGAGAAACTCATGAACGAGAAGGACAGCCCAGTACTTGGTCTGCACATCGAGGGCTCATACATCAACCGCAAGCAGGCTGGTGCGCAGAACCCTGTGCTCATAAAGGCGCCGATCATCTACGAATACGAGTCGCTGCTAAAGAAGTACAAGTGCATCAAGCGATGGGACGAGGCGCCCGAGCTGCCAGGCTCCGTAAGATTCATAAAAGAACTGCGTAGTCACGGCGTTCTCTCTGCTCTCACCTGCACACGCGCCACATACGAAGACGTAGTTAAGGCACACGACGCCGGAATGACTCACGCTTCTCACTTCTACAACGCTATGCCGGTTGTCTACAAGGAGCACGAGTTCAAGGTGCCCGGCACCGTAGAGAGTGTCTATGCGCTGCAGGACATGACCGTAGAGGTGATTGCCGACGGCATACACGTACCGCCTGTTATGCTCAAGATTGTGTATAAGATAAAGGGTGTCGAGAAGACCGCTCTCATAACCGACTCTTTGGCTTACGCTGCGAGCGAAGGCGACGTGTCTGCTGAGGCTCGCGTCATTATGGAAGACGGCGTTTGCAAGCTGGCCGACCGCTCGGTGCTTGCCGGCTCTATCGCCACAATGGACGTTCTCATACGCACCTGCATACAGAAGGCTGAGATACCGATGATTGATGTGTTCCGTATGGCGAGCGAGACGCCAGCAAAAATCATGGGCGTCTTCGACCGCAAGGGCTCTATCGAGGAAGGCAAGGATGCCGACCTCATGGTGTTCGACAAGGACATCAACCTCACATACGTAATGCAAATGGGCAAAGAGATTACGAACAACCTCTAATCTCACATTATATATAAACAAGCACTCATTATATATAAACTAAGACTCATTATATATAAACTAAGACTCATTATATATAAACATAACAAGGGCTGGGTTCCACAAAGGAATCCAGCCCTTTAATGATTAAATCAGTCCGAGCGACTTCAGTTTGCCTTCGATAGCCTCAACACCACCTTCTACGTTGCTCTCGATGTTAAGAGGCATAACCGGGTCGTGCAGCGACATACGCAGCAACCACCAACCGGCTTCATCCACATTGCCGCAACTAACGCGCAGTCCCTCGTAGTTTGGCTCAACAATCGTCCAGCCTTCCACTCCTGCTGCCTTTGCCTTCATATCCTCAAGCACCTTCGCGCCTTGAGCCTTAAAGTCGGGATCGGTGAGTTTGATTCTTATCTCCTTGCTCTCCTTTGGCTGCTTTAGCGAAGCTATCACCTCATGCACCTGCTTACCCTCCTTGTACAGCTTTGCTGCGAAGACTATGAGCTTTGCTGCAAGATAAGCGCCGTCGTCGAGGAAGTGGTTCTCGCGCAGAGCCGCATGACCAGATGTCTCAATAGCCAACCAGCACTCCTCACCTGCTTCGTTCAGACGGATGCCCTCGTTTATCACGTTCTTGTATCCGCGGCGGAAGCGGTGGTGCCTGCCTCCCTTTTCGCTGATATACTCAGCAAGACCGTCAGAAGTTACAGAGTCGGTTACGATTGTGCTTCCCGGATGCTCATCCAGTATCACGGAAGAGATAAGCGCAATGAGAGAGTTGCGGTTGATTGGCTCGCCCTTTCTGCCGATGATAGCCGAACGGTCTACGTCTGTATCGAAGATTACGCCGAGGTCGGCATCGCTTTCTTCCACAGCCTTGCAGACAGAAGCCATCGCCTCACGGTCTTCAGGGTTAGGAATATGGTTAGGGAAGCGTCCGTCAGGATCGAGGAACTGGCTGCCCTTTGTGTCGGCGCCAAGCATACTCAATATCTTCTCGAAAAATCCGCCATTGCCGTTGCCTGCGTCTACAATGATGTGCATGCCCTTAAGCGGATGCTGATAATCATCAGCATTCACACCCTCACAGATGTAGTCGGCAATATGACGAGAGTAGATATCCATGAAGTCGAGTGTTGACGAACTGCCCTTCGCGCCTTCAAAAACATATTCTCCATTCTCTGCTATCATAAGGATAGAAGCAATGTCCTTGCTGTCGAGACCGCCCTTAGGAGTGAAGAACTTAAGTCCGTTGCGGTTGAAAGGCAGATGACTTGCCGTCACCATAACCGAAGCCGTAGCCTTCACATGCTCGCTGATAGTGGTCATGAACATGGCTGGAGTAGAAGCCAGTCCACAGTCTACGACATTCGCGCCAGCCTCAACAGCGCCCTTCACAAACGCACTCTTGATGCTGCTGCCTGAAAGACGACAATCCATACCTACCGCAATAGTCGGCGTGTCGCAGTCAGAGTTGTTTCTTATCCAGCGCACGAACGACTTTGCGATTGTTTCTATAACTTCGGGTGTAAGGTTAACGTGTTCTCCTTCAATACCTTCAAGAGCCACGCCTCTAATGTCAGAACCATTCTGTAGTTTTTTCCAATTCATAGTTATACCTTAAGATTAGTAGGAAACAAAATTATACATTATTTTTCAAACATCAAACTAAAACTCCGCAAAAATCATTATCTGTAAAGTTTTTTGTACATAAAGACTTGCAAAATCAAAAAAACGTTTGCGAGTTTTATAATAAAAATGTACATTTGTGTCTGACAAACATAGCCTACTTAATAAATCGTGCAAATTATGAAGACTCTTCCCTACATGATATTCAGTTTTCTTATGCTCTGCGCATTGTGTACAAGCATAAACAGTTATCGCAGAACAGAGAATATTATAGCGCAGGATGTGAATCGGGCATTGGAGCAGGTGCTTGTGACGATGCCAGACAATATGGTCACAACAGACACCATACGCTGCTATCGCAACTGCCTCACCATAGCCGAACTGAAAGACACGGCAGGCATAGCCATGCGTACTGTGCGCAAGGACGGACGTTGGGAGACCCGACTCGTGGCGGAGGCTAACTGTGGCTTCGCAACTACCTTCATGATGTCCGACCAAAAGGCATCAGGGTCTTTTCTGTTTGCCGGATTGCTGTGGCTGTTGTGCAGCTTGTGGTACATAAAAAGGAAAGGACCGGAGCTGATTGCACAAGGCATATCGTACGGAGGCATCGTCTTTTATAACGACAAGTTCATGACGCTTTCGGGCGAGCAAATTCGTCTTACGCCTATGCAACATTCTCTGCTCGAAATGTTCATAACAAGCGACACACATACTCTATCAAAACAGCACATTTGCGACCGACTATGGCCGAAGAAGCCCGATGCAAGCGACACGCTCTACACGCTGATAAAGCGCATAAAGCCAATCATAGAGACTCATAGCACGCTGAAGATCCAGTCGGACAGAGGCAAGAGCTACAGTCTGATAATCAAGTAGATAGTCTTTTGCCAGCCAATTGTCAGGTAAATGTCAGACTCGTAAATTGGCTTTCTTTTAAGGAGATTATAACTTTGCACCATAACAAAATTGGTGCAAAATGAAACGATTGATTACACTTTCTATTATTCTCTCCTCCGCATTCTCCGCTTCTGCCCAGGATGTGAACAAAACCGTTACGCTCAATGAGGTTACGGTAAAGGCAGCCAAGGTTGTGAACAAGCCCGACGGCATGGTTCTCTACCCTACCGATGCTCAAAAACAGTCATCGAACAACGGCTACAGCATTCTTGAGAAGCTCTCGCTTGCCAATCTGCGTATCGACAATATCAACCACTCCATTACGGCTATCGACAACCGCGGCAGCATTCAGATCAGAATAAATGGCATCGTTGTGGACAAGTCGGAGATGTTGGCTCTCGATCCGAAGAACATCACGAAGATTGACTTCATAAACAATCCTGGCGTGCGTTATGGCGACGGTATAGCTTATGTCGTTGATATCATTACACACAGAAAAGAGAGCGGATATACCGTTGGTACCGACCTTACTTCGGCGCTTACCACCTTGCAGGGCGATGGCATGGTTTACGGTAAGTGGAACCGCGGCAAAAGCGAATGGTCACTTTCCTACGATTTGAGCGGGTATCGTACAAAAGGAAGCAAGAGCAAACAGTCTGCAGAATATACATTGACTGACGGAAGCATACACAGAATAGAACGAAACGATATGGAGACGCTTCGTAAAGCTATTGCGCACGAAGCAAAACTGACATACAACTGGGCTGACTCTACAGCCACCGTCTTTCAGACATCATTTAGTGGAGCGTTCAACAACGCTCCCGACAACTACATTATTAAGGATATTAAGGACGGCGCTCGGCAATACCAAGCAACAAGTTGCGATGCTGACAAAAGCTATTCGCCGGCATTGGACGTCTACTTCTTCCGCCAGATATCTCCACGTCAGTCTCTTACCGCCAATGCCGTAGGCACATACATCTCCACGCAGACCGGCTCTTTCTATAACGAGGGTTCTCCTTATAAATACAATGTAGACGGCAAGACAACATCCTTGCTTGCGGAGGCAATCTACGAGAATCGGCTGAAGCCATTCACGTTCTCTACGGGCGTGAACTATAGCTATAAATACATAAAGAACGGTTATCTTGGCGATGCCTCGTCTCTTACTAAGACAAACAATAACCGTCTGTATGGCTTTGCAGAAATCAAAGGTATGCTACGCCAGCTGCGCTACACGTTAGGTGCTGGCGTAAGTTACATTCATTACACGCAGAACGGTCACAGATTCAATTTCTGGACTTTTCACCCGAAGGCATCGCTCACATATCAGATCAACAACGGCTTGCAGATGAGCTATACTTATCAGATGCAGGACAAGGTGTCTCGCATAGCGATGACAAGCGATGTTATGATTCGCACAAATAGCATGGAATGGACCAAAGGAAATCCCGATTTGAAACCGTCGCATGATATGGAGCACCGCCTGCAGTTTTCGTATAACAACAATCGCTTGCAGGCCTTCGTCGACGGCTACTTCAAGCAATGTTTCAAGCCTAATATGGCTCATTATGAACGTACCCAAGACAATCAATTCGTCTATACACAGATAAACCAAAAGGAGATAGACGCCTTGAGCGTTATGGCATACGCCGGCTACTGGCTTTTGCCCGAAAAGCTTCAGATTGCAGCCAACGGAGGATTGTACAGATGCTTCAACTACAGCAATGACTATACACATTGCTACACCTCTTGGTTCTACGCTGCCAGCATCACGGCTTATCTCGGTAGATTCACGCTGCAGGGATACGTAGACAACGGCAACCGCTTTTTAGAGGGAGAATCGAAAAGCTACAACGGAGCCTATTCTGTCGTGAAAGCATCACACGCATGGCGCAACTGGCAGTTCTCCTTGTCGTGGGCGAATCCGTTAAACAACAACTACAAGGCATACGAGAACGAACTGCTCAACCGCAATCTCTACAAGCATACCATAGGCTATTCAAAGTGGATGGGCAATCTGGTTTCGCTGAACATCTCTTGGCGACTGAGTAGAGGAAGCAAGCACAATTCGGCAGAAAAACGCATAAACCTACGCGATACGGATAACGGCATCATAAAATAGAGAGCAGAGGCTACTGGTTAGGGAACTCTCACAACATCCACCACATGGCTGCCAGCTCCAATAAGGTCGGCACGCTCAGAGATGCACTTCTGATATTCTATGAAACGCGCAAACGTCTCGTCACTCATGCGGTTGAGACGTGTGCGCATATAGTCGGAAGCGCCGTCGGGCGAGAATATGGTTAGACGTTCCAAGCCTGCACGTTCGTCAAGTCGGTTGATGTCGTCTATACGCACATAGTCGTAAAGCTCGTCTGCCTGAGCCTGAATATGGAAGTTCTCGTCAACGGCGCCACGCTCCATCAGTCCTTCTATTCTATCCTCGTCGAAACAATACGACAGAATGCTGTATTCGTTCATCAAGTATGCCACAAAAATCAGTCCGCCCAGTTTGGTCACGCGCTTTGCCTCGTTCAGAGCCTTTAACTTCTCCTCGTCGCCGATGAGATGATAGAGCGGACCGAGCAACAGCGTAATGTCAGCATACGCCGTAGGCAGGAACGGCATGTTACGTGCGTCGCCCTGCACAACATCTGCCGTCGGCTCACGCTTCAGAAACACCTCGATGTTGCGTCGCACCAGTTCTACAGCCTTCACCCGATAACCTTCTGCCATAAGAGCCGATGTGTAGCGTCCAGTTCCTGCACCTATATCGAGCAACAACGAGTCGGGCTTAATGTATCGGCGCAAGTGATGCATGGTGGTTTCGAACTCTACGATGCCGTGCCTGCGCTGCAAGCGAAGGTCTTCAGGGTGCTTATTGTAGTGTTTCTCTATATTGGATAATGCCATATTTATATATTAAAAGTTGGAGGTTGAATAATATGCTGTTTCTTTTAACAACGATAATCCTCAACAAATTTAGATAAAATTTCCGAATTATAAGCCAGTTGGGATAAAAAACAGGCTGATAATTCGGAAATTTTATCTAAATTTGCGAATATAAATAAACAAGAATTATGAACATACACTTAATAACTTTCAGCCCTACTGGCGGAACCCGACGTGTCAGCGAATCATTATGCAAGGCTCTCAGCGACGAGAGCGTTGTTACGGAACTTTGCACAAAACCGCAGAATCTGTCTTATCCCGATATAACAGCCGACGACCTTGTGTTTATCTCCATGCCCGTATACGCTGGTCGTGTACCAGCCTTAGCCGTTGAGCGACTGAAGGGCATAAAGGCGAACGGAGCAAAGTGCGCTGTTGTTGCCGTATACGGAAACAGAGCGTATGAAGACGCCTTGGTTGAGATGCAGGACACAGCTACAGAAATAGGGTTTCAAGTGATTGCCGCAGTAGCTGCCATCGCCGAACATAGCATCTGCAGAATGTACGGCACAGGAAGACCAGACGAAGAGGACGCAAACGAATTGGCTTCGTTCGGCTTGGATATATTCAACAAGGCAAAGGAGATGACAAACCAAACAAACGGCGTACAGACTTCCTCACCTCTCGCATTGCCCGGAAACAGACCATATAAAGAAGGCTGCTCCGGCCCCTATCCTACAGCCGGCGATGCTTGCACAGAATGTGGAACTTGCGCTGACGCTTGTCCTACGGGAGCCATTTCTTTTGATAATCTCAAAGGCGTAAACACCGAACTGTGCATCGGTTGCATGCGTTGTGTCTCCGTTTGTCCCATACACGAAAGAGGCATAGGCGATCGCCTCAACCTACTTGCCGCACACCTCAAGCCCTTGTGTAGCGAAAGAAAGATGAACGAGCTTTTCTTATAACATAAACAGGAAATTAGAAAGAATATTATGAAACTCAACAAAGTACACCACGTAGCCGTAATCTGCTCCGACTACGAGCGCTCAAAGCAGTTCTATACCGATGTACTCGGCATGAAAATAAAGAGCGAACATTATCGCAAGCAACGCGACTCATGGAAAGCGGACTGCTATCTTGGCGACACATACATCGTAGAACTGTTCTCCTTCCCCAATCCTCCTGCACGTCCTTCCTATCCCGAAGCAGCCGGTCTGCGCCATCTTGCTTTCGAGGTGGACGACCTCACGGCGGCGGTAAGCGAACTTGACAGCAAGAGCATAAAGCACGAGCCGATACGCACGGACGAATATACCGGCAAGCAGTTTGTGTTCTTCAGCGACCCCGACGGACTGCCGATAGAATTGTACGAGAAATAAAGAAGCATCACTTTTAGGTATTGCCTGGCTCACAACAAAATTGTATCTTTGCATCGTAACAAACAAGTTTAAAAGAAGAATATGACAGAAATGACAACTACAATAATCGTAGGACTTCTAATTCCGTTATTGGGAACGATGTTGGGATCGGCTTTCGTGTTCTTTATGAAAGACGAGATGTCTGCACGATTGCAAAAGACATTGTTGGGCTTCGCTTCGGGAGTGATGGTTGCCGCATCTGTGTGGTCTTTGCTGATTCCTGCTATGGAAATGAAAGCTGATAGCGGCGCATGGTCGGTAGTGCCGGCTGCCGTTGGTTTCCTGATGGGTATAGGCTTTCTGCTGCTTATCGACGAACTGACGCCTCATCTGCACATAGGTACAGACAAGCCCGAGGGCATCAAGTCTCACTTGTCAAAGACCGCCATGCTTGCCCTTGCCGTAACCATACACAACCTGCCCGAAGGTATGGCTGTAGGCGTAGTGTTTGCAGGAGCCGAAAACGGCTCTTCGCACATATCCTTAGCCGCAGCCATTTCCGTATCATTAGGCATAGCCATACAGAACATCCCAGAAGGAGCCATTATCTCAATGCCTATGCGCGCAGCAGGCAACAGTCGGTGGAGATCATTCGTGTTAGGATCTCTCAGTGGAGTCGTCGAGCCCATCGGAGCCATCGCCGTTCTGTTGCTCGCATCGCTTCTGATGCCAGCCCTTCCATACATGCTCGCCTTTGCTGCAGGCGCCATGTTCTACGTAGTAGTGGAAGAGCTGATACCAGAAGCCTCAAGCGGGCAGCACAGCAACCTCAGCACTATAGGTTTCGCCATCGGCTTCGTACTGATGATGGTACTTGATGTGGTGATGAATTGAGTAAAAATAAAATAACAACCTATTTAATAATGAAAGCAATCAGAATTATGAGCATACTTACTATGCTCTGCGCCATCTTCTCTTGCAAGGCGCAGAACAAGGGTTTCGAGAGCGTGTCGGCAGATGCCTACGAGAAGATAATAGCCGACACAACAGTGGTACGCCTTGACGTGCGCACAGCAGAAGAATTCGCTGCAGGTCATATCGAGAACGCTGTTAATATAGACGTGCTGAAGCCCGACTTCGAGCAGAAGGCGTGCGAAACACTTTCTAAAGACAGAGTGATAGCCGTGAACTGTCGCAGCGGCAAACGCAGCAAGAAGGCTGCAAGCATACTCGTGCGCAACGGCTATGTAGTTGTAGAGCTCGACAAAGGCTACAACGCATGGGTAGACGAAGGTCACAAAGTAGTGAAGTAGAACTATACCTAAACAGATTAAGCAATTTAACACCAGACTATTATGAAAAAGACAGCACTCATAACCGGAGCTACAAGCGGCATCGGCGAAGCCTGCGCAAGAAAGTTTGCCGAGGGCGGATACAATCTTATCCTCACGGCTCGCCGCGCAGAGAAGTTAGCAGAAATAAAGGCACAGCTCGAAGCCGAGGGCACGAAGGTGCGCACCTTGGTGTTCGACGTGCGCGACGCCGAAGCTGCAAAGCAGGCTATCGCTTCGCTCGAACCAGAATGGCAGACTATTGATGTTCTGATTAACAACGCCGGACTCGCACTCGGTCTCGAGAAGGAATACGAGGGCGACCCCGAAGACTGGAACACGATGATAGACACCAACATAAAGGGTCTGCTCACCATGACACGTCTCATCGTGCCGGCTATGGTGGAGCGTAACGAGGGTCACGTAATCAACATCGGTAGCGTGGCGGGCGATGCGGCATATGCCGGCGGCAACGTCTATTGCGCCACTAAGGCTGCCGTGAAGACCATTACGGACGGCCTACGCATCGACGTAGCCGAATCGGCAGTACGCGTGACGAACGTGAAGCCCGGACTCGTTGAAACCAACTTCAGCAACGTGCGTTTCCACGGCGACAACGCTCGTGCCGAGAACGTATACAAAGGCATCGTCCCGCTCACCGGAGCCGACATTGCCGATGTAGCTTTCTACGCTGCTTCAGCTCCGAAACACGTGCAGATAGCCGAGGTGCTCGTGCTTGCCACGCATCAAGGAAGCGGTAGCGTGATACACAGAGAAAGGTAATCTGATTGGACGGCGAACGCAATCTGATTGGAAGGCGAACGCAATCCGATTGGACGGCGAACGCAATCCGATCGGACGGCGAACGCAATCCGATCGGACGGCGGACGCAATCCGATGAAAAAGCCCTGCATACATTATGCAAAAATGCCAACAACTCTACACTTTTATTTGTAAGTTACGATAAAAAGGCTTACTTTTGTAGTTACAAGTAAAAAAGTAATGGAATGAATACAAAAACCAATACCAATAAAGAAGAACAGATACTGATAAGAATTACGGGCAACGACCGCCCCGGACTGACCGCTTCCGTAATGGAAATACTCGCCAGTAAGGATGCCAAGATTCTCGACATCGGACAGGCTGACATTCACTCTACCCTATCTCTCGGCGTGCTCATACGCATTTCTGAAGCAGCATCAGGACAGGTGATGAAGGAGTTGCTCTTCAAGGCTACAGAACTTGGCGTGAACATCGGATTCGAACCCGTCACCGACGACGAGTACGAGAATTGGGTGAACCTCCAGGGCAAAAACCGCTTTATCCTTACGCTTATCGGACGCTCACTTTCTGCCAAGCAAATTGAGGCTGCAACAAAGGTTATAGCGCAGCAGGGACTGAACATCGACTCCATACTCAGACTCACAGGTCGCATGAGCATAAAGCACCCGGAACACAACAGGCGCGCCTGCATCGAGTTCTCGCTCCGCGGCACACCTGCCGATAGAACTGCCATGCAGAAGGAACTGATGCACATATCTAACGAGATGGAGATCGACTTCTCTTTCCAGCAGGACGACATGTACCGCCGTATGCGCCGACTCATCTGCTTCGATATGGACTCTACACTTATACAGACAGAGTGCATCGACGAACTGGCAGAACGTGCTGGTGTTGGCGCAGAGGTGCGTGCGATAACAGAAAGCGCCATGCGTGGCGAAATCGACTTTAAGGAGAGCTTTACACGCCGCGTTGCTCTGCTCAAGGGACTCGACTCGAGTGTTTTCGAGGACATCGCAAACAAGATGCCTATCACCGAGGGCGTAGACCGACTCATGGCTGTATTGAAGCGTTGCGGATACAAAATAGCCATTCTTAGCGGCGGATTCACCTACTTCGGCGAGTTCCTGCAACGCAAGTACGGCATCGACTACGTATATGCCAACGAACTCGAAATAGACGAAAACGGCAAACTTACCGGACGATATCTCGGCGAAATTGTAGACGGACATCGTAAGGCAGAACTGCTGAAGCTCATTGCGCAGGTGGAAAAGGTGAATCTCGCACAGACCATCGCCGTGGGCGACGGAGCAAACGACCTGCCCATGCTCGGCGAGGCCGGACTCGGTATAGCGTTCCACGCTAAGCCACGCGTGGTGGCCAACGCCAAGCAGAGCCTCAACACCATCGGCATCGACGGCGTGCTCTATTTCCTCGGATTCAAGGACAGCTATTTGGGCGAACAAGGCCGCTTCTAAGGCTAAAGGCTAAAGACTAAAACCTAAACAATATAACTTATATGAACTTTTTTAAAAAGCTATTCGGATCACAGAACACTTCTGAGGAAGTGAAGGAAGAAAAGAATTTCGACGTGCTGAAATACGACGGAGTGCGTGCGTTACGCATGCAGCAATTCGATTATGCGGCAAAATGCTTCGTGCTCGCTCTCGAACTGAACGCCGACGACCTCGAATGTCGCGACTATCTTTCACAGGCATACATCTCGCTCGGCGACATGCAGAACGCATATACACAGCTCATGGCGATATCTGCAGCACAGCCAAACAATGTTGCCGTGCTGCTACGCATGGCTGACGTGTTGTACATGACGGAGGACTATGCGGCTATGGCTGAGGTGTGCGAGAAGGCGTTGCAGCTCGATAGCGAGAATATCATGACCTATTATACCTACGCCAAAGCATACAAAGGACTGAACGACCTCGACGCTGCCGTTGCTATGCTCTCAAAGGCTATCGACCGACGCGAAGACTTCGACGCGGCTCGTCTGCTTCGTGGCAACGTGTTGTTGGAGAAAAACCAAACAGCCGAAGCAGCTATCGACGCTGACAATCTCTACCAGCGAATCGAAGAGAACGAGGACGTTCTCCTGCTAAAGGCTCGTGTAGAGAAAGCTCTTGGCAATCTCAAGGAGGCAGAAAAAGTATACACTAAAGCGATCGACTTCAATCCGTTCTTAATCGAAGCCTACAAGGAGCGCAGCGAGGTGCGCTCGGCGCTAGGCGATACCGCCGGAGCTAAGGAGGACCAGACAAGAGCAGACGAAATGGAGCAAGATATTCCGCAACCAACAGAAGGAATAGAAGAGAACATCAAGAAGAAAATGCAGCAAATGGATCCATACAAGGTGTTCTACAACGAGTATTAAGCCTTGATCTCAAATGTTTTTTTAATAAAACACTCACATTTTCAAGAGTACAGACAAAAAAAACTTTGAAAAAAGCATTGTAATTGAAAAAAAAACATTACCTTTGCAGTCGATTTGGAGGTTCCGTAGCTCAGTTGGATTAGAGCAACAGCCTTCTAAGCTGTGGGTCTTGGGTTCGAACCCCAACGGAATCACTTTGTGACCCCATGCGGGTCACATCGGAACAAAACAACGTCAAAGAGGATTCTACTTCGGTAGTATCCTCTTTGTTGCTTATATACAGTTAGTTACGAGCGAGTAACTTGAAATCCAGACAGTTATTTAGAGGACGAGCGTAATGTCTAATTAACGCAGCGGATTTGAACCTGGTGCTTTGATGATGACATAACGGGACACAACGATACATAAATGTGTGACACTTTGTGTGACACTTTTCTGAAATGTGTGACACTTCTTAAAATGTGATACACTTTCAGCCACTAAATAGCTGGGATTGGTAAAACCACCAATTAAAAATTGTTAAACTCCCATTATTCTCATCTTCTTCACTTATTTGTCCGCTGTACTAAAACCTACTTTAACGATGAAGAAGGAATTGGTAGAGGTCGTCTTCGACCGTAGAAAAAACTCCGAGAAGAGGGGTTACGGATTTTTGGAAGTGCAAGTTTATCTTGGACGTGCCACTCGTAAATACATTATGATTGGCAAGTATTCACCCGACGACTGGCAAGCAGCAGCAGCTTCGCCCGAAACACAAGCTCTGGTAGCAAAGTGTAAGAAAATCATTGCTGCGATGGACGTTCTTGATGAAGAGCGTACCTACGACAATTTCATGTATCACTTCAATGGCGAAGACAAGAAGCCTAAGGTGGGAGTAAAGGAGGAATACAAGTTGTAGGCGTTGCGCCCGATGCAAAATTAATGTCTGTCAGCAATAGTTTATCAACAGTGACGAACTTGGAAGCCAATCTCGCAAATGGAATAAATTGGTCATGGAAAAACGGTGCAGATGTTATTTCATGTTCATGGTGGTGTGAACCAAACGATTTGATTGCAGAGGCAATTGACAATGCTGTTTATAAAGGTCGAGAAGGAAAGGGTTGTGTATTTGTCAAATCAGCTGGCAACTATACTTTTGCACACCCTACCTATGATATATCCTATCCTGGAGACTACAGTGAAAATGTATTGGCAGTATCCAATATGACTATAGATGGGACATTATCTTCGAAATCCTGCTATGGACCAAATTTATTTGTGACGGCACCGGGTACAGACATCCTGTCAACAATACGTAACAATCGGATTGATAAAATGAGCGGCACATCAATGGCTTGTCCTCATGTTGCAGGTTTAGCTGCATTGATTTTGGAAAGGAATCCATCATTGACAGCAAAGAAAGTTCGTGAGATTATTGCTAAGAATACAAAAAAAATTGGCAATATTCCTTATAGCACAAATAAGATTTACGGAACATGGAATATCAAATATGGCTATGGTCTCATTGATGGCTATAAAGCAGTCATAAATACTCCTCGCAACTAAACTTAATCGGGCTATGCCATAATAACTAAAATTATGGCAAGCCCATAACACATAGAAATCATGAAAAAAAGAAAACTAATAGGTCTGGTTTCAATACTGGCCACTGCAACGGCATTAAACGTATCTGCCTCCGGTCTTATACCTGAGCAATGTACTATTGGAGACCGTCCGGTTTGTTATCCTATTGTTGATATCGGATTTACATTCGATGGATCCATCTCAATCACCGAAAACTCAACTGCAACTGTGTTTTCTGACGGGCATCCTGTGGCAACAGGCGTGTTGTCCTGCTCCAACTATGTAGGAAAAAAAAGGATACAGGGAACTGCGGTGATCACATTTGAATCGCCCCTGCTGCTTCCGAAAGGCAAGACATACCACCTTGTCGTACCGGAAGGTGTTATCTACAGGGAGGGTAAACCAGACATCACCAACGAGAAACTTGAAGTGGAATTCAGTGTGCCATCGACCCTCGGTCAGGCAACGCCCACTGTTGAAGAAGGATCTGTTGTTGAAAGAAAAGACCGGATAGGATTCTTTTTCGGATTCGAAACTGCACCCGTCGATGGCGCGAAGGCGATACTCCTTCGTGAAGGGGTTCCTGTTAGAGAATATGACTGCGATGTAAGCTGGGATTGGAATCTCGGTTATGCAGGAATTGATTTTGGCGAAAACATAAATTTCGAGAATGGAGTGAGATACTCGATTCAATTGCCTGCGGGTAGTACAAGTGCCCTATACCGTACGGATATTGTAAATGAAGAAGCAATCGTCAACTTCATAGGCGGTTACACAGAGCCGGTGAAGCCAATCCAGTACACTTGGTGCAGTCTCTTTGACAACCATACCACGGATGTGCTTGGGGAAGTAAAATTCTATTATGACCGTCCGATTGCCCTTTCCCCAAATCCGATTATCAAGCTTAACATCGAGAATGAAAATCTCACAGTCAAGGAAGTCGTACCGACAATTTCGGAAGAAAATGGGGACTGGGTGTTGGCTGCGGATTTCGAGAACATTCCGCTTATCTCGGAAAAGGGATATACTATAATTATACCCGAAGGAACAATCGTTTCCAAAGAAGGAGATGTTGTTGTCAATCAACGCAATGTAATGGAGATTGGGAGCAGCAGTGGCATTGTTGAGATTGAGAACCGTGAAGTATCGATAAACTCAGCAAATGGTGTCATATCAATAGGACAAATTTTTAAGGGATGTAATATAAAACTGTTCTCCCTTGATGGGACAATGATATACAACACAAAAACATCGGAAGGAAACGTCTCTATTTCTGTACCGACATTTGGAGTTTATCTTCTGTCCATAAATGGTAAAACGTATAAGATCGCAGTTAAGTAACCACCAATGTTTAATTACCTGAAAAATTCTGGCGCAGATTTGGCGCACCCTTAAACGAAAAATCAGCGCAACTTGTTGTTTTACAACTCGTTACGCTGATTTTGGCGGAGAGAGAGGGATTCGAACCCCCGGTACCTCTCAGTACGCCGGTTTTCAAGACCGGTGCATTCGACCACTCTGCCATCTCTCCATAGGGTGTTTGAGATTGCGGTGCTCGCAGTGAAAAAAGTAAATCACTTGAAAGCGTCACTACATTGCGGAGAGAGAGGGATTCGAACCCCCGGTACCTCTCAGTACGCCGGTTTTCAAGACCGGTGCATTCGACCACTCTGCCATCTCTCCAATAGGGGAAACGCAATTGATGTAGCCTTGCAATCGCAGTGAATTACTATTCCACTTTGCTTTATTAGCGGGTGCAAAGTTACGCTTTTTAGTTCATACCTCCAAATTTTCGGCTTACTTTTTTCGTCTATTAGCGAAAAAACATTGGTTTCGACACATTTTACTGCTTCTGAAGCCGCAAGAAATACAAGTATAAGCCGCGGACGCCCCAAAAACAAGCGGGCTTGTTTTGTATTGTCTTCGGTTTGCAGTAACTCTGAATAAGTTACGCTGCGCCTCAACAATAAAAATATGCAAGCATATTTTGTATTGTCTTCGGTTTGCAGTAACTTTGCACCTATGATTTATCCAAGCAACTTTGAAAACAAGATACAGTTCAGCGAGATACGCTCGCTGCTGAAGGGCTACTGTCTGAGCCAGTTGGGCAAGGACAAGGTGGACGCTATGGGCTTCTCGGACAACGCGGATCGCATCAACACGGCGTTGAAGCAGACGCGCGAGTTCCGCCGAATGCAGGAGGAAACCGACGACTTTCCGCTGCAGTTCTTCTTCGACATGCGCGAGTCGATAAAGCGCATACGCATCGAGGGCACGCACCTTGAGGAGAACGAGATATTCGACCTGCGCCGTTCGCTCGACACGGTGGCTGGCATAGTGCGCTTCCTCAACCGCAGCGACGACGACGGCAACTTCGACTACCCTACTCTGCACAACCTTACGGAGGGCGTGCTCACCTTCCCCGACCTCATTCGCCGCATCGACCAGATTCTCGACAAGTACGGCAAGATTAAGGACACGGCATCGCCGCGTCTCGCCGAGATTCGCTCGCAGCTGCGCAAGGCTGAGGGCAGCGTGTCGCGTACATTATATAGCATATTGCACGCCGCGCAGAGCGAGGGCCTCGTCGACAAGGACGTTACGCCGACGCTGCGCGACGGTCGCCTCGTTGTGCCTATCGCTCCTGCCATGAAGCGTCGCATAAAGGGCATCGTACACGACGAGTCGTCGACGGGAAAGACGGTGTTCGTGGAGCCGACGGAGGTGGTAGAGGCGAACAACCGCATACGCGAGTTGGAGGCAGACGAGCGCCGCGAGATAATAGTGATACTCACGGAGTTCACGAAGCTTGTGCGTCCTCACGTGGACGACATCGTGAACGCCTACCGCATGCTTGCCGAGGTGGACTTCATTCGTGCACGCGCCGAGTTTGCGCAGCTCACGGGCGGCATAGAGCCGGAGGTGAGCGCGAAGCCCGTGGTCGACTGGATTACAGCGAAGCATCCGCTCTTGTGGCTCGCGCTGAAGAAGCAGGAGAAGCCTATCGTGCCGCTCGACATCATGCTGACGCGCGACCGCCACATACTGATTATATCGGGTCCGAACGCCGGCGGCAAGTCGGTGTGCCTGAAGACGGTGGGGCTGCTGCAGTACATGCTGCAGTGCGGACTGTCCATCCCCGTGAGCGAGCGCTCTAAGGTGGGCGTCTTCAGCGACATAATGATCGACATCGGCGACGAGCAGAGCATAGAGAACGACCTCTCGACCTACTCGTCTCACTTGCTGAACATGAAGAACATGATGCGACAGGCGGGCGAACGCACGCTGCTGCTCATCGACGAGTTCGGCACGGGCACCGAGCCGCAGATTGGCGGTGCAATGGCAGAGGCTGTGCTCAACCAGTTTGTGAAGAAGCACGCATGGGGCGTGATAACCACCCACTACCAGAACCTGAAGCACTACGCCGACTCGCACGACGGCATAGCCAACGGCGCAATGCTCTACGACCGCCACGAGATGCGACCGCTCTTTCAGCTCGCCATCGGTCAGCCGGGCTCGTCGTTCGCCATCGAGATTGCACGCAAGACGGGCATACCCGACGAGGTGATACGCGAGGCGAGCGACATCGTGGGCTCCGACTACATACAGAGCGACAAATACTTGCAGGACATCGTGCGCGACAAGCGCTACTGGGAGAACAAGCGACAGAACGTGCATCAGCGCGAGAAGGACTTGGAGAAGACTATCGCAAAATACGAGGAGGAGATTCGCGAGCTCGACCGCAAGCGCAAGGAGATTCTGCGCCAGGCGAAGGAGCAGGCGCAGGAACTGCTGAAGGAGAGCAACCGCAACATCGAGAACACTATCCGCGAGATACGCGAGTGTCAGGCTGAGAAGGAGGAGACGAAGCGTCTGCGCGAAGAGCTGAAAGCATTCAAGGAGGACGTGAACGAGATAGACACGAAGTCGGCTGACAACCTCATCGAGAAGAAAATGCGCCAGATTATGGAGCGCAAGGAGCGACGCGAGAAGCGCAAGAAGGAGAAGAAGGAGAAGAAGGAGAACGCGGCGAACCCAGCCACCTCAACATCTCAACTCCTCAACTCCTCAACTTCTCAACACCTCAACACCTCAACACCTCAACACCCCTTTAAGGCTGGCGACACGGTGCGCATGCGCGGACTCACGACGGTGGGTCGCGTGGAGTCGGTAGAGGGCAAGGAGGCAACGGTGGTGTTCGGCGACGTGCGCACGAAGGTGAAGACATCGCGCCTTGAACACACCACGAAGACGCCGGAGTCGACACTGCCGCCAACGTTCGGCATCAGCCGCGAGACGCGTCAGACCATCGACCAGCACAAGCTCAACTTCCACCAAGACCTCGACGTGCGCGGAATGCGTGGCGACGAGGCGCTGAACGCCGTGCAGCACTTCATCGACGACGCTATACTCGTGGGTATGTCGCGCGTGCGCATCCTTCACGGCAAGGGCAACGGCATACTCAGACAGCTCATCAGACAGTATCTGCAGTCGGTGCCGAACGTGACGCAATGCAAGGATGAGCACGTGCAGTTCGGCGGAGCAGGCATCACGGTCGTAGACTTCTAATTCACTACTAAAAAAGGCTGACTCTTAAGCTGCAAAATCGCAGCAAGAGTCAGCCTTTTCTTATGCTTTAATCTTTACTCTTTCAGAGAACTCCTGCCTATTGGCAGTGGTTTTACGAATGTTTTGCTATCGAAAAATCATCGGACACCGAACGCAACCCAATCGGACACCGAACGCGACCCAATCGGACACCGAACGCAATCCAATCAGATTCCGAACGCGAACCGATCGGACACCGAACGCGAACCGATCAGATTCCGAACGCGAACCGATGCCTATTGCATTGCAATTCACTCGTTAAAGAGCTTCTTCTGGCTTAGCTTCCTCAACCTTATCCTCGCTGAGCACCAACTCACGATAGATTACGGCATCGACCGAAAGCATTACGCAAACGCCGGCAAGAACGCACAGAAGCACAACAAGTACGCCCAACAAATCGGCCATGGCGTCGAACATGCTGAAGAGAACGTAGGAAACAACGAGCAGAGCGAGGCTTACGGCAAACTTCAAGCAAAACGCCTTAAACTTATAGCCCATCATCAGACGGTTGCTCTCGGAGAGGCACAGCGCCCAATTCATCTTCTTGCCCACAAGCAGATAGACAGCGAGCATCCAACTGAACGAGAGTACAACAGCCGGTATTAACAGGAACAGACAGGCTACCGACACGGCGGAGCTGATGAGCGCCTGAAGGATGAAATACTCACCCATACAATGACGGTACTCGGAGTCGAAAATGAACATCGGACTAATCATCTCGCCCTTGCTGAGCTTCACGGGAAGCGTAGCCAAGGCTATCGTAGTGCCCACATTAACGTACGGAATCCATACGGTTACGAGCCAAAGCAACACAGAGAGAACAATCGGCACAAGATTTTTAACGCCGATGGCGAATGCGTCCTTCAAAGAAGGCACGAACTGAAGTTTTTCTTCCATAGCTATATTTTTTAGGTTATTGTTTTTAAGTGGTATAACATTTGCAAATATACAGCATTTTTCACATATACCAAACCTTTTTGCTAAGAAATATTAATTATTACGTACTATTTGCTACCCACCGTATATTCTTTTTCGCCCAAAAGCAATAAAAAAACCGCTCCACATCCCATACTGGTATGCAGAGCGGCCCAATTAATTAATTATGAGAATTCAGTTACTTAGTAACCTTCACGGTCTTCATAGTGCCGTCGGCTCTCTTCATGGTCACAATGTATGTGCCCTTGCCGAGTGTTGAGAGGTTGTTGCCAACCGCTGCTCCACCGAGAGTGTGAACCGAAACCTTTGCGTCAGTCGGAACAACCACGCCGTTGATAGCGTCAACCACCACTGTGAGCGTTGCTGTTGCAGCCTCCGACTCCTTCTCCTTGTAAACTACAACCACCTTGTAGTTGTGTTCGCCGGCGAATGTGTCGGCTGTGTATTCCTGGGTGTATTTGCCTTCGCTGCCCGGAGCCTGAGCGTCGAGTGTAGCGAGAAGCTCCTCGCCCTCGTAAACCTTCACGGTGAGCGCTGCGTCAGCCGGCAGATCCTTTCCGTCGACGTCCTTAGTCGGGTTGGTCCAGGTAAGCTCTACGCTCTTTGCTGTGGCGATCTCGGCTGCTGCGAGGTTGGCAACCGGAGCTGTAGCCACCGGCTCTTCTGCTGCGCCTTCCTTCTCAGCCAGACTGAAGTCGAAGATGTAGCCGTAAGCGTTTGCACCCTCCGAGTCGCTGATGTGGAACGCTACATAGTAGTTGCCCGACTCCTGTACGCTGAACTCGAATGTGCTCGGGTCGCGGTCGTATACTGTGTTGAGCTCGATAGAGCCGAGAGTCTGGTCGAACGAAGACTGCACCTTCTTGTTTGTGCCGAGCTTCATTGTGAACGATGTTGTGCCAGACTCAAGACAGCTGCGGTTGTTGGCTGTATGAGCCTTCGCTACGTATGTCTTTCCTGCCTCGAGAGCGAACGCCGGAGATACCCAATAGTCGTTGGCGTCGGTGTTCCAGTCGCTGCTGAAGCTTACACAAGGATGCTGGTCGCCTACCGGATTCCAGTCGGTATCGTACTCCTGATAGCCCCATGAGTTCCAGCTCCATGTAGAACCGGTGTTGCCGCTGCGGTCCATTGCTGTCCATGCAGCTACGTTCTCTTCCTGCTCGAACGAAACCTCGTACGGAAGTGCTACCGGAGCATCGGGCTCGCCGTCTGCCTTCTCCTCTATCTTCACAGAGTAGATGCTGATAGCGTCGTTAGCGTTGTTGGCGCCCCAGTTGAGTGCGCGGAACGCGAAGAGGTATACGCCGTCCTTGTTGGCGTCGAGTGTCCACTGGTTCTTCACCTCGCCGCTCTCGCCTACGGTTGCGGGGAGCTTAGAGCCGATCCACTCGATGGTCTTCTGGTTGTCAGCCGACTTGCTGCCTACGAAGTAGTCGAGGATGAGGTTCAGCTCGTTGTTCGGACCCGAAGCAGCGTCTACAGTAATCGTGTACGACTTGCCTTCCTTCAGCTCGAACTTCGGCGAAACGAGCCAGTCGCATGTTTCAGACTTAGCGTCTACGCCCATGTGTGCAGCCGGTTTGCCGGCGAAGTCGGATGCGGTGTAAGCCCATGTCACGCCCGGCGTCTCGCTGTTGTCCATCGTGGTCCATGTGGCAAACTTCTCAGCCGAATCGAATGTCATATCGTAAGGCAATGTGCCCTCCTGGTCTTCTACTGGTGGATCTGGTTTGTCGGGATCAGGATCCGTACCCGGGTCAGGAGTTTCGCCACCTACCTTCTCTTCGACGCTGAAGCCGAGAGCGTAGAGATATGCCCAGTTGCTCTTGTCGCCTGAAGAAGTATTTGTGGCATGGAACGCAAAACTGTAGAGTCCGTCCTCAGGAACGGTGAGGTCGTACGAGTTGTCGTACTGCACGCCAGAAGACGGCATATCGATGTCGCTCAGCTTTGTGAACGAAGCGGCGTCGGTAGGAGTCGTCGTGTACTCTACAGAGAGTTTTGCAGGTGTGCTGTACATTGTGCCCGAGCTTGTCTTCACGGTGTATGTCTTGCCTGCCTTCAGGCTGAATGACGGAGAAACGTAGTAGTCGTTAGGTTCGCCCGAGTCGGTCCTGATGCAGTAGCTCGGTGTGGCTGTCCACGCGTTGCCGATGCAGAAACCGTCGTTGCCCCAATCGTTATTGAACTCCCATGATGTGCCAGGTGTCGGGCTGGCGTCAAGCACGGTCCAAACGTCGTTGGTAGAATCGAAGGTGATAGAGTAAGGCAGTTCTACTGTGCTCTGGGCATAAACATTCGTTGCGCCAAACAACGCAAGAACGAGCCCCATTGTGTTAAGTAACGTCTTTCTCATAACTATAAAGTTTAAAAGTTAATATATCTATTTACTTATTTAGTTCTCTAAAACTATTCTCTCTAATTATTAATTGTAGCAATTTTATGCTAAAGACATACTATACGATTGCAAAAGTAATAAATATTTTAATACAAAGAAACATTTGATAGATATTTTTGTGTTTAAATTGGCATTTTGTTTGAAAATCTTCATTCGCAGCGTGAATTTGCAAAACAAGCAACAAAGTGTGCGAGCACAAAAAAACCGAAGACTATGCTATTGGCAGCATTGTCTCCGGTTATATGCGTTTTGTCTGTAAAGAAGCCTTACTTCTTCTTTGCAGAAATACTTACTTCTTCTTAGCAGCCTTCTCCTCCTTTGCAGGAGCCGCCGGCTTGTAAGCCTTGTTCAAGCCTGCAATCACCTCGTTGGTGATGTCGTAAGCCTTGTCGGCGTAGAGGATGTTGTCGCCAGCCTTGCTCAGAATCAAGCCGTACTTCTTGTCCTTGTTGTATACAGCGAGGAAGTGCTGGATAGAGTCGCGCAGAGCGTTGTTATACTTCTCTGTCTCTGCCTGGAACTCGCCGCTCAGACGCTGGTTGAGCACCTGAAGGTCGCTGTTCTGCTTCTGCAGCGACATCTGGATCTGCTCTGCCTGCTCGCGTGTGTAGGCGTTCTGCTGAACCTTCTGCTGGAAGTTGCCGTAAGCCTGCTCAAGAGCGTGCTGCTTCTGTGCGAGTGTGTTCTGGATGTTCTGACCCTTCTTCTGGAGAATGAGCGAGTAGTCCTTGCAGAACTTGTACTGCGACATGATGCTGTCTACCTCTACATACGCAATCTTTGCGTCTGAAGGCACAGCCTGCTTGCTCTCTACCTTCTTCTCGTCAACCTGACACTTCGACTTGTCGCAAGAGGTCATTGCGAAAGCGGCAACAGTTGCGAGTGCAAGTGCGCCGAAAATGTTTTTCTTGTTCATCTTTATTCTGTTTTTTAATTTTATCATTTTAAGTGCCTGCCTATCTATACATTATATATTATAGAAAAATCAGTTAGTACCACTATATACAACTTAGGCATATTAGTAGGCACCGTTGCGCTCACGGGCTTCGCGGTCTTGATCCATCACGCAGTGGATGCCCTGCTTGCGCAAGCCCGGATTGTCGTGTACGTGCTGTGAAGAGAACTTGCCGTTGCGTTTCAGCAGCACCTTTATCGACAACAAAGCGAAGGCTACTGCCACTACAGCGAGGCTTATAAGCATTAATTTAATCATATTATATATTTTTATTTTGTGGTGTCTACCTTTTACATTATCTTTGTATCCGATAGGCTACACCGCCCCATATCGGTACAAAGGTACGGCAAATCGGCGGTATGGCAAAATAATTTACCGAAAATTCAGATTATTATAACATCAACATAAAAAAATTAAGGAAAATGAGCAATTGCGAATTGAAACCTGCTCGCGTGTTCGAGCAGTTTGCTAAAATCAATGAGATTCCGCGCCCTTCAAAGCATGAGGAGCGCATGATTGAGTATCTTCAGGAGTTCGGCAAGAGCCACGGCTTAGAGACCGAGACCGACGAGACGGGCAACGTAGTAATCCGCAAGCCGGCTACAAAGGGTCATGAGAACGCTCCTACACTCATCCTGCAGAGCCACATGGACATGGTCTGCGACAAACTCGTAGACGTAGACTTCAACTTCCACACCGACGCTATTCAGACTTATGTCGACGGCGAATGGCTCAACGCTAAGGGCACAACTCTCGGTGCTGACGACGGCATCGGATGCGCTATCGAACTGGCTATCCTCGACAGCGACGACATCGAGCACGGACCGCTGGAGTGTGTGTTCACACGCGACGAGGAGACAAGTCTCACTGGTGCTATGGGCATGAAGGCAGGTTTCATGAAAGGCGATATGCTCATCAACCTCGACTCTGAGGACGAAGGACAGATCTTCATCTCTTGCGCCGGCGGAAAGACTACTTCGGCTCGCTTCACATTCGAGCGTGAGGCTGCTCCCGAGGGTATGTTCTTCCTCACAGCTTCGGTAAAGGGCTTGAAGGGCGGACACTCTGGCGACGATATCAACAAGAAGCGCGCCAACGCCATCAAGATTCTCGCTCGTTTCCTCTATAAGGAGCAGGAGAAGATGGATCTTCGCCTCGCTAAGTTCAACTCAGGCAAGCTGCACAACGCTATTCCTCGCGATGGCAGCATCGTATTCGCTGTTCCGGCAAGCGAGAAGGAGACTGTACGTGCCGACTGGAACGTGTTCACAGCTAACATCGAGGAGGAGTTCCACGTAACCGAGCCGGTTATGGAGTTCAACCTCGGTAGCACCGACGCTGAGAGCGTACTGCCGAAGGACGCAAGCCGCCGCTTCATCCTCTGCATGCAGGCTGTCGACAACGGCGTGTTCGCTATGTGCCAGGACGAGGCTCTGGCATACATGGTCGAGACTTCTAACAACGTGGCAAGCGTTCAGACCGCAGAGAACGAGATCAACGTAGTGGCTTCGCAGCGTTCTAACGTGATGAGCAACCTCGAGAACGAGACTAACACCGTGAAGGCAGCCTTCGAACTGGCTGGCGCTGAGGTGAAGATGAGCGACGGCTATCCGGCTTGGAAGATGAACCCGGACAGCAAGCTCACGAAGGTGGCTGTCGAGTCGTACAAGAAGCTCTTCGGCAAGGATCCTATCGTTAAGGGCATCCACGCTGGCTTGGAGTGCGGTCTGTTCTCGGAGCGCTACCCGAACCTCGACATGGTTTCGTTCGGTCCTACGCTGCGCGACGTGCATACTCCTGACGAGCGTCTTCACATCCCGACTGTTCAGATGGTTTGGGATCACCTGCTCGACATCATGAAGCATCTCTAATATAGAAGGGTATGGCATCCATGTCATACCCACGCAGACTAAAAAATAAAGAGGGTATGGCTATTCCGCCATACCCTCTTGCTTTATGTTATAATTCCGTAAGTCTTTTTACAGTTCTACATCCGTAAGACACATGTCGAGCTGTTCTTTTATTGTCTTCTTGTCGAGTTTCTGACCGATGAACACGAGCTTCTGCATACGGTCGCCATACTTCTCGTCCCAGTCTCTGCGCAGTCCTTCTTCACGGTCGAGCATCTGCTGCAGTTCGTCCTTCGGCATTGTGGCGTACCACTGTCCGGCGTTTTTCAGCTCCATCTGCTTGCCTGCCTGCTCAAAAAGATAGCACATGTCGGGCTCTTCCTTGAACCAGCACAATCCCTTGCAGCGAATCACGTTCTTCGGGAACAGACGTGCCACGAAGTTGTCGAAGAAGTTCATGTCGAACGGCTTTCTGCGATAATATACGAACGTGCCAATGCCGTACTCCTCCACTTCGCCGCCTTCATGGTCGTGGTGGTGGTGATGTCCGCAACCGCCATGGCAGTCGTGGTCGTGATGATGATGTTCATGCTCTTCATCTTCATGGTCGTGATGATGATGCTCATGCTCATGCTCTTCCTCCTCATCGTCGTCATCATCCTCCTCATCGCCGTGATGATTCTCAATCTCGTTGATCCATGCAGCCGATGTAGCCACCTCGTTGAAGTTGAAACGACCGGTGTTGAGCAGACGCTCCAAGTCTACGTCGCCGTAGTTGCATGGTATGATTTCTGCTTTAGGCTGAATGGCGCGGATTATCTCGGTGAGTTTGCGCAGATCGTCAGCGCTCACCTCCGCAGCCTTGTTGAGAAGTATCGTGTTACAGAACTCTATCTGCTGTATTACGAGGTTTTCGAGGTCTTCGTCTTCAAGTCCGTCGCGTGTTAGAGCGTTGCCGTTGTTGAACTCGTCTCTCATGCGCAGCGCGTCCACCACGGTCACGATGCTGTCAAGACGCGGTATGCCGTTGGTGATATACTGCGGACCGAGTGTCACCATCGAACTGATAGTCTGCGCAATCGGTGCCGGTTCGCAGATGCCGCTCGCCTCGATGACGATATAGTCGAAGCGCTTCATATTCACGATGTCGCGCAACTGGTCGATAAGGTCCATCTTCAGCGTGCAGCAGATGCAGCCGTTCTGCAAAGCCACCAGACTGTCGTCCTGCTTGTTCACCACTCCACCCTGCTGGATGAGGTCGGCGTCGATGTTCACCTCGCCGATATCGTTCACGATAACGGCGAACTTAATGCCTTTCTCATTAGAAAGGATTCGATTTAACAATGTTGTCTTGCCGCTGCCCAGATAACCTGTGAGCAGCAATACTGGAATCTGTTTCATAGTATTTGTATTATTCCTTCATTAATTCTGAATATGTGCGGTCCATCTCGTCGGTCATAACCGTGAAGTTATGCTGCGTTTTGCAGACCTTCAAAAACAGCGAAGCAAGGTCTGCTGCCTCTGCGTCAGCAAAGTCGACAGCTTCGTCGAGCAGCAAGATGTTCATCGCATCGAGCATCAGACGGAAGAGCGTAGCCCCACGTAGGGGGTGCACTTGTCCCAAGTGCACCGACCGATCAGAACGTGCATCCTCCCCAAGGGGGTGCACTTGTCTCAAGTGCACCGACTGATCAGAACGTGCATCCTCCCCAAGGGGGTGCACTTGTCTCAAGTGCACCGACCGATCAGAACGTGCATTCTCCCCCGTCTGGCGCAGACCGCGAACGTATGCGAACATCACGACACGCACAGTCAGCTCGATAGCGCGGTCGGAGTCTACCGACGCTTCCGTCTCATCCTCCGCCTTACGCACATAGCCCTCAAGATGGTCAGCGTTGGAGAGGTATCTGCCTGCAAGCAGCATCGAGAAGTTGCGCTTGTATTCCTCAACCATAGCGTTATAATACGCCTCGTTGCCACACGCCGTGCGTACAAGCGCCATCATGTCATCGCCACGCTGTTGCGCTTCGCGAGCCAGTGCCGCAATGTCTTCGTACTTGTAGTTCATGGCTGCCAACGGGAAGAACATGGTGTCGAAGAAAGCGGGCGCAATGTGCTCGTAGTGCTCCAACATCAGCTTCTTCACCGACTGCGGTGTCGTCTTCTCCTTCGGGTCTTCCACCTGACTCTCTATAACGCCATGCGAGAAGGCGTCGAAGAACGAGCGCACCAAAGCCGCTTGAACCTTATACTTGTCTATTTTCTCTGTCATCAAAGATCTGTTTGAATGTTAATTGACCTGTACTATATAATATTATGTATATAGAATGGTTTTGCTTATTAGAGCATTACTTCTTGTAAGCGTCGAGAATCTCCACTACATACACGTCGTGCAAGCCGCCCTTCTCGCCGTACCACTGCTCGATCGACTTGTCGAGCATTTCTTCCGGACGAATCTGTGTCTTGTACAGCTTGCGGCAGGTGAGTGTGAGGCGTGCTTCGTCGAATGTTACGCAGCCGTTCTCGGTAGCAACCGGTGTGAGATGAGCCTCCTTCGCCTTGTCGAAGTCTCTGCCCGACTTAGCGCCACAGAAGGCATACGCCTTGCGTGCCTCTTCCGAGTTGCCGAGGAAAACAAGGTTCATTGTGTCGTTAGCCTCTATGAACTCGTGTGTATAACGCTCCGGACGGATGTACACAAGAGCCACCGGACGGTTCCACAACCAGCCGAGGCATCCCCAAGAAGCTGTCATCATGTTGAACTTCTCCTCGTTGCCTGCAGCAACAAGCATCCACTCCTTACCAATAGTTGTGAACACATTATCGTGGAGTGTCGTAACGTCTATCTTTTCCATAGTCTTCTTAATTTTAATCATGGCGACTGAGGTGAAGCTCCGCCGCTCTAAGTTTATACAACCCTGCAGCATTCAAGGCGCAGCATGCACCTCAAACATGCAAATACAAAAAAACGAGACAAAACTTAAAGTCTTGTCTCGTCATCATTTTGAGCCTCTTGTCGGATTCGAACCAACGACCCCGAGATTACAAATCACGTGCTCTGGCCAACTGAGCTAAAGAGGCGGGTGGGCAAGCTACTTACATCGCGCCGCTACAACCAACTACCTTTGCTACGTTCCCGTCCTGGAGGGTTCGAAGGGAGCTGGCCGTGCAAGACTTACCCGTATTGCTCTGTAAGCGGTTGCAAAGGTACGCATTTGTTATGAAACCACCAAACGTTTTCGCAACTTTTTAACTACAAACTTACATTTTTCTGCTTTTAAACCCTAAGATCTATATAAAACAGAACTTTCTCGCCATACTTATGCAGCATTATAGGAGGGTATGGCATTCTTGCCATGCACACTATAGATTCATAAAGATATGGCGAGCTTCGCCATATAAGGCGCAATCATCTCTGCCGAATGCTCAAGAAACTGTCTGTCCACGTCGTCGAATGTAGCCAATTCGGTGCTGTCGATGTCTATTTCACCAACCACTACCCCATTGTGCTTCAACAGAACGACAATCTCCGATCGGGAGAGCGACGAGCAGGCTATATGACCAGGGAATTTCTCGACATCCTCTACAACAAGTGTGCGCTGCTCTTTCCATGCCGTGCCACATACTCCGCGTCCGAACTTGATGCGTGTACATGCCGGTGTACCCTGAAACGGACCGAGTATCAGTTCGTCACCGTCTACAATATAGAAACCTACCCAGAAGTATTCCTCTGGAAAGATTGTCTTCATTACTGCAACACAATTACACAATACGCTGATAGGATGGTCAGCATCATTCGCGAAGACCTTTATCTGAGAGATCAATTCTATGTATCTTGATTGTTTATCCATAGCTATTTGTTTAATATAACTACAAAGGTATATATTTATTTTTAGATAGGGATAGTATATAGGAAATGATGTTAGTGGAAAAATCTGCCATATCTTCCAGCAGCGGCGCAGTCAATTGGCTTTGAAGTGATTAAAGGCTGGAAGATGCAGGTTGTATCTACCAGGATTTGAAGACATCTACCAGGATCAGGGGGTGCAGCAGTCTCTGCTGCACCAACAAAGCTACGGTTGGTGCACTATTGCTCGGTTGGTGCACTTGAGACAAGTGCACCCCCTGTGGATACAAAAAAAAGGTCTCCAAAGTCGTTAGACTCTGAAGACCTAAAGTAAAGAAGGCAGCCACCTACTCTCCCGCATTGCATTGCAGTACCATCGGCGCAAGCGGGCTTAACTTCTCTGTTCGGAATGGGAAGAGGTGGGACACCGCCGCAATAACCGCCTAATGTTCGTTCGCCTGCGACAATTAGTAATTCTTAATTATTAATTATTAATTCGTCAAGCGTATAAGTTAGACAAATTGATCAGCAAAAACTGTTGTTAAACTTTCAACAACTGAAAGCACGACTACTTAAGAAGAAAGTCTCGGGCAATTAGTACTGCTCGGCTTTGACGTCACCGTCTTTACACCTGCAGCCTATCTACGTCGTCGTCTGCAACGACCCTCAATGGAGTTCTCATCTTGCGGATGGCTTCGCACTTAGATGCTTTCAGCGCTTATCCTAACCAGACTCGGATACCCAGCGGTGCGCCTGGCGGCACAACTGGCAAACCGGAGGTCTGTCCATCACGGTCCTCTCGTACTAGTGACGGCACCACTCAAAACTCCTACGCCCACGATAGATAGAGACCGAACTGTCT